>MDSY01157559.1_pt1 | contig 28032 bp, 20 predicted proteins | sample 811131 | NCBI WGS metagenome assembly MDSY01 (sample SAMN05326643, study PRJNA326480) | marine metagenome | isolation source: seawater | place: Atlantic Ocean: South West | collected 2010
AATATACTTTAGTTGTAATATACTTTAGTTGTAATATACTTTAGTTGTAATATACTTTAGTTGTAATATACTTTAGTTGTATTTATGAAGGAGTTAGTAGACAAGAATTATAATCATTATCTGCCGTCGCTTCTATTATTTTCTTATCATCCCTTCTACTTGATTCATCCTCACTTAAATCATCATCAATGTCGGTGTTCCATTTCTTCACCCCCCCCCCATTACATTTATTGGTATCATAATCTAAATTTTTAGTCATTTTTGATATTTCTTCTTGGGAAGGTTTATTAAAATCCTTATTATTTGAATCTCTAATACTTTGATTTATATTATCTACATATACCATCTTTATTAAATAAATAAAAAATAATAATAATATAGTCCCACATCCCATATACATTATCTTCATTTGAATTCTTTTTATTAAAGTTAATATCATTATACAAGAGCATAATAAAAAACAAACAAATCCTATAACATGTAAATAAATTATTTCTTTATTTTTATTATTTTTATAATTTATTATTTCAAATTCTCTAACTCTAGTATCTATATTTTCCTTATTCGGATTCCCTTTTATTTTTTCCTTATGAATATCATATTTTATACTATTTATTTGACTTGTTAATTCATTTAATAAATTTAGATTTCCTTCTCTAATTTGTGTATCTTTTTTAAATTGTAAAGTTAAATAAGACCATATTTTATTTCTCTGTACTTTTAAATCTGTAATTTTATTATTAATAAATTCTTTCTTTTTATCTTTTTCAAAATCTGGATTTTTTATTCCTCCTATTTCATGCCATTTTTTATCTCTTTCTTTTAAATCATCCTCGTACATCATTACGTCTTGTGTTAATTTCTGATAATCTCTTACCAGATTATTCATAAGATATTTTTTTTTAATATCACCCATTATATAATATATGATATAAAAAAATAATTTAATTATAATTATAAAGTTTTATCGAATAAATGTAATTTTATTACACTTAATATTAAAAATGTTAAAAGAATTATGTTTAAAATTGTCAAACCTAAAAGAATATTTTTGTTCCAATTTACTCCTATCATTAAATTTTCTACTTTTTTTTCTATTTTAACCTTATCATTATTCGAAACACTTTTAATTTTTTCGGTATTTAAATTTATTTTTTGTATGTTACTCTTCATTTTTACAATATCTTTTTTTAATTTTCCAATTAATTTATAGTCTTTTTCTATTAATTCTCCACTTCTTTTATTATTTTCTAATAATACTTTAGTCATTTTTATTAAATGGGTATTTATATTAACTACTTTAGGTTTAAACTCTTCCTCAGCCATAGAAATATCATCATCATTCCCGGTTATATTTTCAAGATATTTTTGATAAACATCTGTATATTCATTTAAACTTTTATCATATTCAAGATTAAGTTCGTCCAAGTTTTGATTTCTTATTATCGCCAATCTATTTTCCTTCATTAATATTAATATAGAATAATATTTTTATTTAATAAAATTATTTTAGTTCTATTAAGAAAAAAAAATAAATACAATAAATACCAAATAAAACACCAATTAGTAAATAAAAACTTAATGTTATAATTTTATTATAAACAGTATCGTCAAGTGCTTCTAAATACTGTATTTTTCTTTTAGGTGTATATTCATCCGGGATTATGAGTGTATCTTCATTACTTTTATCTTCCAGAATGTTTTTATTATATGTTTCTAATCCTAGTGTTTTATTCTTTAAATCAGATAAATTATCTTCTAAATTTGTATAAACAAGATCAACAAGTGTTAATTTTACCAAATTATTATTTATATCTGTAAAATTGTCTTCATGCTTAAATTTGTATTTTTTAGGGTTAGGTAAAATAGTAGTAATTTTTGATTTTGCGAGGGCTAGGCTTTCTTCGGCTGTCTTTACCTCCTTTTTCGCTATCTTTACCGCTTCAGCTGCCTTGTCCTCTTCCTTTTTCGCTTCCTTTGCATCTTCATCTGCCTTGTCCGCTTCCTTTTTCGCTTCCACCGCCCCCGCGCCACGCGCGTGTTGCGACACCCACACGCGATGTCTACTCCCATGCCGAGTGACGGCGGTATCTAGTTGTTTTTTGGCTAGAATTAGGGCCACTTCTGCTTGGTTTAGGGCCCCTTGTGCTTGGGTTAGGGCCCCTTGTGCTTGGGCTTCTTTGGCTTTTTGGTATTCTTCATTAACATTTTCAAATTCCAATTCACCTGAACTATATTCTATCTCATTATCTACTTCATATAAATATATTTTGGTTCCTTTTAAAGAAATACGAATATTCACAATATTCCCCGTATCATCCGTCGCAACCACACTCTTATATGGAACACTTAAAATTTGTGTATAAATAGCTCCTATTTCTTTATCTCCTATTTGAACTTCTTCAAAATCATAAACATTTAATTTTTCACATTTTTCTTCATCATGGAAAACATCCATACACCAGTCTTTTAATGCCGTATCAATTGTATTATGGTGAGATTTTGGAACACTATGTATATGTTTATGTTTATGATGTATATCTCCATAATCTTTTAATTCCATTTAATTTATGATTAGATAATTTATGTAATTATAAATTATTATTACTGATTAATTTAATTCTAAAGTAAATTGGGTATAGATACAATAAATACCAAACATAACTCCAATTATAAATAAAATAATTAGGGTAATTAATTCTTTTTGTTTTCCTTGGTCTTTTCTTTCTAAATTTTTCATCTTTCTCTCAATTCCTAAAAGTTCTAAAGTGTCTTTTTCTAATTTTTTATTATGGTTTTCTTCTTTTTCTTCTTTTATTTTTTCAAGTATAATTTCTTCATCTAGTTTATTCTGATCTTCATTTCTAAAAATTTCTTTCAATCTTATTATAATAGATGAATCGTAATTACCATCTTCCTTAACAAATACATTCTCACCGAAATCCATAAAAATACCTTTTTCAGTAATTTTAAATTCACTAAATTTGATAATATTAAATTTAATACTTATCGAACCTTTCTCATTTTTTATTACAATAGGTGTTGGGTTTGGGTCTGCTTTATCAGTTGGGTCTGCTTTATCAATTGTTACCTTCCCATTTTGAAATTTAAATTCTATAGTTTTTGAAATTTCACTACAATAATATTTACCACTTAATTTATCTAATTCTAATATTAAATTATAAAGTTCAGAAGTTTTTAAATTATCATACTGTCCGTCATCTATAGAATGATTTTCTATTTCATTTAATTCCTTACAAGGGGAATTCTCCTTATTATCAATATCTTTATGGTTTTCAAAATGAGAATTACACCAATCTTTTAGAGAATGTTCTACTACCTGTAAATGACTATCTGGTGTGGCATGTCTATGTCTATGTGAGTGAACTATATCACCATATTTATAATCTAAATCCATTAATATTCCATTAGATAATATTTTTTATTCGTAAAAGTCTTCTAAAATTTATATAATTAAAATTAGTTTTAATATGTTTAAATTTTTTACCGAAAGTAATAAAAATACATTTATTAGGTAAATCTATATTATATTTTTTCATTTCACTTTCAACATGTTTTGTAGAATTTATAAAAAAACCGAACTCTTTATTATATAAATTTTCTAATTTTTTAATTTTGTTTAAAGGTGCCAGCACTTTCTCAAAATCGTGCGTGGCAAGTTGATGATATTGTGGACTTTTAATAATTTTCAAGGCATTTCTATAATAGTTCTGTGTTACAATATTCCAGTCTTTTATTTGACCGTCATTATAGTATCCTTTTACTAATCTTATATGTCCTCCTCTATTTAAAACTAGATTTACATATTTATCAACTTTCTTATGATAACAAGCTATAGTTATTCCCAAATTGGTATAACCTCTTTCAAATAATGAAATATAGGTCATACATTCATCCCATGTATATGTATAATGGAATGCCGATATCCAAACAAAAATATTTTTACTTTTCGCATAATTAAGAAATTCTACTAAATTATCTATTATTTCTTTGGAATTTAACCCAAACTGAATCATTTTTAATGAAACCTTGCCTCTTTTAAATATATCATTTTCTTTATAATATTTTTTATCAAGAAAATCAACTATATCTTTAAATACTTCAATATTTCGTTTGATATCTTTTTTAGAACCATCAAAATAAAGATATGTGATATTAGCGTCATAGTCTTTCTTCAAAAATAAGTCAACTTTTCTTTCTATTTTTTTCATATCCGGATTAAATATTTCAGAAAAACTTAACATCATATTTTTTTTAAATAGATAAATACCAATTAAAATACTACATATTACAGATATTAAAAAAAAAAATATTAATTGTGATTCATCTTTAGATATTATAGTACCAAAACTTTTAATTTTTTTCATAAAATTGATTATTATAATATATTGATAAAATAATATACCAATCGACTAAATAATAATAAAAAAATATAATATAATATCAAATAATGACAAATTTACATTTAATAAATGTGTTCGAAAGATTAGTGCTAGAAAAAAAAACTAAAATTGAAAATTTAAAGAAAGAAAAAGAAAAAAATAAAAAAGAAATAACCGGATTAAGATTTAAGATAATAAATTTTAATAAAGCAATCGTCGCTATTAAAAATTATCCTAATAAAATAAATAAAGGAGAAGATTTAAAGGATATAAAGGGGATTGGAAAAGGAATTATAGATAGAATAAACGAAATTTTAGTAGAAGGTACTCTAAAAAATGAAATTAAAGAAAGTAATAGTCTGAATAAAAAAATAAATGAATTAAAAAATTTGGAAACTATTACAGGTATAGGACCCGCCAAATCTAAAGATTTGTTTGATAAAGGAATTACTTTAGATATTCTTAAGAAAGAATTGGATAAATTAGATAAGGATTTAAGATTAGTAAAAGAGAAATCTATTTTATCAAATCTTACACATCATCAATTGGTTGGATTGAAATATTTAGATGATATAAATAAACAAATACCTAGAAAAGAAATTTTGAATGTAAGAATTAAATTAATAAGATTTATAGGACAATTAGATCCTAAATTTGAGATTATGGTATGTGGTTCTTTTAGAAGAAAAAAAGAAACATCCGGTGATATTGATGTTTTAATTCTTCATCCCGAATATCCAACTTTAAAATCGATTAAAGATTCGGGAGAAAAAATATTAGTAGAAATTATTTCTTATCTAATAAAAAAAAAATTAGTGGTGGATAGTTTAACGGAAGAAGGTAACACTAAATTTATGGGTATTTGTAAAGCAACTAAATCCGGGTTAGGGAGAAGAATAGATGTTAGATTTATAGCATATGAAAGTAAGGGTGCTGCGATGTTATATTTTACAGGTTCCGGTAATTTTAATAAAGTAATGAGAGCAGATGCTTTAAAAAAAGGATATACAATAAATGAATATGGTATATATAAATTAAATAAATTAAAAGGAAAAACAGAAAAAGAATTAATAAAAACAGAAACAGAAGAAGATATTTTTAAAATAATTGATATGGAATATCTTGAACCCAAAGATAGAATTTAGTTCAAAGTTATAATATAAATTCAAAAAAATTTAAATTGATTTTTTTTATTTAAAGTTTTTTTATTAAAATAGATTATTGAAATGATTAAAACATCTAAAATTTCTTTCTGTGGAAAACAGGCGTGTAATATAATTGAAGATTCTTTTAAAGAAGAATTATTCAAAATTCTAAGTAAATATTGTATTTCTATTAAGGATAAAAATTTCTATATAATTAATTCTAAAAATGTTAAATATATAGAAAAAAATCCTCATTTTCTTTCTGTCAAATCTTCTGGTTCTCTTTATTATTTATTTTTTACAAATATTGAAGGTTCAAATTATTGTTTTTTTATTGATAAAAAAATTAAGGATGGACATAAATTTCCAAGAATAATTTCTGTTAATTATAGATTTGATGACGCGATTTTTGAAGATACTCTTTTTGACGGAGAGCTTTTACGAGACAAGGATAATAATTGGTTGTATATTATTAATAATCTTGTATTATATAAAAAAATTTTAATGAAGGATAGACATATTAATCAAAAAATAGATATAATTTATGATATTTTAAGTAATAAATATATTAGGGATGATAATTTAGAGATATGCCCTTTATTTGTTAAAAGATTATTTTCAAATCATGAATTAGAGTATATGATTAAAACTTATATTCCCAGTTTAAATTATAATTGTCGTGGGTTATATTTTGAAGGTATAAGAAATCTTAAAAATCATTTATTTCTATTTCCAAAAAATACTAATTTTGAAAATGTAAAAAATGTAAAAAAATCAAAAGAAATTAAAAAAAACGTGGATAGAGAATTTACAAATATTGATTTATCAAATATTTCTACAATTAACTTTATGGTAAAGAAGACAGAAACATCCGATATATATAATTTATATATAATGAATGATAATGATTTAGTTAAGTATGGAAACGCCTTAATTCCTAATTTAAAAACAAGTAAATTAATAAGAAAAATATTTTCAGATGGGAATGATAATATAACTTTTAAATGTGAATATAATAAAAGTATGCAAAAGTGGAAACCTCTGGAGATAAGTAAAGAAAAAATAGATGATATTAAATTAGTTGAAGGTATTTTAATACTAAATTAATTTTTTATTACATTAACTCTTATTTCTTTTTGGGTAGGTTCGGGACATTTTAAACTTAATTTTTTAATAATAACTTTCGGTAATTTTTTAATTTTAATTTTTTTTTCTTCTGGAGTTAGTTTAAAAAAACTACTTATATCTGTATTTTTACTTTCATCGTATATTTCTAGAGTCATTTTTACTATATCTTTTATGTTATTTTCATTAATAATTTCATATTTATCATGGATTTCTTCTACAATAAATTCTTCAATATTAAATATATTATCTTTATTAATTAAATGTTTCTTTTTTTTAATTTTATTAGGATTCGCAATAAGTTCCAGACCGAAATCCATTTAGAATTAAATAATAAAAAAAAAATCAAATTAAAACATTTTCTTTAAATATATTAATGAATACCACACAAGAACAAATATCTGGAATTTTAGGTGAAACTTTTGCGAATACAAAAATTCTAGTTATGTTTACGGCATTCGCACTTGCAAATCTTATAGGATTTTCTATTCAGGATTATAATTTAAAAATATGCTATTGGTTATCACTTACTTTAGTATTAGTATCAATTGTTAATTTTAATATGGCGGTTTCTTTCTATATTTCACTTAGGAATGAAAAAGGAATCGAAGGTGCTAGAGGACCTAAAGGAGATAAGGGTCCAAATGGTTTACCCGGTAGATGTGAATTAAATTTAGAGGCAAATTGTGATATAGAAAATTGCACTTCAAAGATTCAGGATAAATTAATAAATAAATGTCCTCAATATAAGACTATTGTAAATAAACGAGACTATGATAGAACACAAGAAGATGCCGAAATTTTAGATAGATATACAAAATGGATAAATGTAATTTCCGAGGATTGTAGACACCAGACAGGTGCGAAAGAAAAAGAATATTTTGAGAAAGTTTTTAAACACTCGGATGATTATTGTCTAAATTAAAATAATATCTAAAACTAATATAAATATGTTAACATTAGGAATTCCTCTTGTATTATCATTAATCGGCGCTTATATTTTTTTAGGAATTAAAATTACGGAATCAATTGCAAACGAGCATATAAAAGTTTTTTTCTGGGCGTTATATCTTGTTACTTTATTTACTTTAGTTAATATATCAATATCTATCTATTTTTATTCAACTATATTACATAAAAGAGGTCCGTTAGGTGAAAGAGGTTCTAATGGTGAAAAAGGATACCCTGGAACGTCAGAAGGATGTTCTCCAGAATGTAAACCTAAAACAGTAAGATTAATGATAGAAAAGGCAATAGAACAAACATTTAATCCCCCTGAACACGATATAACCCCAGGAGAAAGAAAATATATATGTAATATGGTTAATGTTGACGCTAATTTAAATGTAATTAAAGGATTAGACCTTACTCAATATAAAGCAGTAAAAACAAAAGTTGAAGCAAAAATTAAAGAAGTAACTAAAAAAAATTTACAAGATAGAATTAAAGATGAAAATGCAAACTCTGTGGTGGAGCCATCTTTTATTACGAAACTTAAAGAAATAGACGCGAATGGTATAGACTTTAATATAGCTACTGAATCAGTAGAATGTTACTAATAATTTATAATATTTAAAAAATCTAATTATAAAATAATATGATATATATTATATTATCTTTAGGAGTTTTAATTTTATTACTTATATATGGAGCGTTTAGAATGTCTTATGAAATAAAAGAATTAGAAAATCAAATATTTTTCTGGATATTGTATGGGGTCAGTGTTATAACAGTTTTTCTTTTTCTTTTTTGTGTTTATATTTTTATAACATTTAGAAAAAAAAATGGTAGTTTAGGTCCCAGAGGATTTATAGGTAATCCTGGAAATAAAGGAGTCCCCGGAACATGTGACCAGATACTATGTAGAAGTAGAACAATTGCTGTATTAATGGAACAAATAATAGAAAATCAAACACATGCTCCAGTAAGTAATCAAATAAAAAAAGTTATTTGCGGGTTTGTTAATAAAAATTTTAAAGTGTTTAAAAAATGGGAATTATTAGATGTAAAAATGTTTAGAGATATTTTTACTTCTGAAATTTCAGATTATACAAAAGAAGATATTGAAGAAACCGGTGTGTCACTCTCAATATTGGAAGCTGTAAAGTCTGACTGGAATACACCACCCGGAAACAAAAATTTACTTTCTTTTACATCTGCCAATTATTGTACATAATATCACCTTTATTTATTTAAAAATATTTATTAATATTAAATGAAAATAATTTTATTTTTTTTCTTAATATTATTAGTTTGTGCCTATATGGGAAGTAAATTAACCCAAGTAAAAAATCCTTTTGTTATAACTTATACAACTTGGGTGTTTGGTCTAATTATATGTCATTTTTTAATTTGTTTATTTCTGTATAGTTTTAGACATTCAGTTCTAAATAAAACCGGTACAAAAGGATTGAAAGGAAGAATGGGATTAAGAGGGGAAGAAGGACCCTCCGAATTTTGTAATTTTTGTTTATCGATTAATGATTTAAATAAGATAGATAAAAAAAAAACTTTTTATTAAATTAATTAGAATATGCTACTCCTCCCATACCATTTTTAATATTCAGTATATTATAATTTACGGCATATATTCTTGTTTTACTTTCTAAAATGTTATCTTTATAAGTAATAAAAAGATCTGAATTATCTATAATACTAAAGTTACAGGTTCCTGAAGGTTGTATCTGTTCTGGTTTTAAAGAAAAACTGTAAACATATATAAAATTATCAGGTATTCTTGTATGTCTTTTATATGGTATTTCTAATCTAAAATGATTCGCGTTTCTAGGACTAAATCTTTCTTGTCCGTTTATATAAAGAAGTGTTTCTTCTATGGGATTGTCCCCGAGACTTAGATTTTCTACACGGTCAGAGAAATTTAAATGTTGATTAAATTGTTTTGCCAAATTAATCTGGGATATCCATATTAATTCTTTACAAGGATGATTAAATTCCAGTGAGATTTTACTATTTTTCTGGGAACTGTTATAAGGATTGTTCCCATTAAACTGGATTTGTTCTATGAGATATACATGGCTATTCTGTGCGAAATATTTTCTTTCATTTGTATCTAAATAAATGTAATCACAATATAATCTAATATCATCTAAATTATAAATTTTAGCGGGACTATTAATTTCTATATAAATATTACTTTTATCTAATTTTGTATTAGATTTATAATTTTCTTTTAATATTATCTTTTTATTTTCTATATATATTTTATCAACGGTTTGTTCTGTACCATCCTCCCATATTAATTTATAACTGGAATCTTCTTTTATCCAATCATAATGAATCAAATTAGTATCATCTTGTATAATAAGTTCTTTTTTGTTATCTTTATTGATAGAAACACTAAATTTTTCAACAGGTTTCTCCCAGCATTCGTCAAATTTTTTTAAAGAAAAGTATAATTTTACTTCATGGTATTGTAAGGCTACTAAAGGAAGTGCCAGCCCAATGTTTTTACAAAACCAAAATTGTAAAGGCACTATTAATTTAAATTTTTTAGTTGCTTGGATTCCTTCTTCATTATCATTTTTACCTATCATAGTATATAACCCATCTTTATGACTATCTTTTGTGGTTAATTCGCACCAAATATCCATCCATTCTCCATATTGTCTATCTATTCGTTGACCTCCTATTTCTATATCTATATAATCTATTATTGTATGTCCTATTGATTTAGTCCATTTTATAAAATTTCCATTTTTATCATTTTTGCTAATTATTTTAGGAAGGTCTATTTCTAATGTAATACCACTTAATAGGTCACCAGTTCTTTTAATTGTTGAAACTAATTTTTTCCCAAAATTTAAATCACCCGAAATACTCTGTTCTATTGATTCTATAGAAAAATTAGTATGTCTACTATAGACACTTTTAAAAAAAGTTACTTTAGGATTACCTGTTAAAAAAATATCTTGGGCTCCTTTTGCTACTAATTCCATTAAACCACCACCCATTATTAATTATTATAAATATTTTAATTATATATTTTAAATAGAAATCTTTTTGAAAAGTTATAATTTTTTTATTTAAGTATAAATATAATTATAATATAAATACAACAATAATATAAATACAATAATAATATAAAATGGGGAAAGGTTTAATTATAGATAGTCTTCTTGTACAGAATAAGGAACTTAAGAATGAAGAGAATATAAGAATAACACAGGATGGTGTATTCCACATTAATTCGAAAGATGTACGAAGTAACATTAAAGATAGTTTTAATATAAATACAAATGGTAATCAAAAGTATTACACAAAAAATGGAAATATAGAATTAATTGCGGAGAATTCTGATATGACTTTAAGAAATGGAAAATTAAAAATGGATAATAGCTTTTTATATAATTATAATTCTGATTCAGAATCAGAATCAGATATAGAACCGAAAATCGAAATATTGGATAATGTGGATGTATTAAAATTAAGAGACGAATCATTTCTTATAGAAAATCTTAATACTGATAAAATGTTAACATTATATAGTAATAACCGAATAAATAATATATCTCATAATAATATTCAAAATATAACTGATAAAAACTTTGAAGTACAAGCAACAAATATTAATTTAGTTTCTATGGGATTTATAACATTAAATTCAGATAGAGTGATTTCTCATATTCAAAATGATATTTCAGTATCCTCCACTGAAGGAAATATTGAGTTGGGGATAAATAACCATGGAAATCCATTGCTTAAAATTGGTAGCAATAATTTTGTATCATTAAGTAAGAAGGAACCTGCAACAAGATATCTTGATATTGAAGTAAGTGAAAGTGAAAATCAATATAATCAATATAATCAATATAATAAATTAAAAAATGGAATTAATATTCATTCAAAAAAATATTATGAAATAGATTCGACTAAAAGTCAAATTTATGATTTAGATATAATTAATCCTGATATTCAATTAGAAAATATGTATAGTAATACATGCTTAAATATAGGTTTAGGGAAAAATGAAAAAGAAAATCAACATAGAATAATTGCTGAGAGAAAACCATTGATTGATACTCAATATTCAGAGTCTTATTATTTAAGACCTCTTAATAATTTTTCATTTAACAAATTAGATATAGGGAATAAAATAATTTGGAATAATAAATTATTATATAACAATGTAATTATAAATGTTATTAATCATATAACTCATGGTACAATTGCTTTAATTGAAATGAATGAAAAAATTGAATTTGATTATGAGATTGGTTATATAGATAGGAATCAATTTGGTTATTTAAGAACTAAATATAATTCATATCTTCATTTAGGAACAAACGATAAAAATATTGTTACTATAACTAATACTGGAAATGTTGGTATTAATAATCCAGAACCCGATGCTTCATTTGAAATAAATAATAATTATGGTAAATTTTTTTATAATAAATTAGAAAAAACAAAAGAATATTTTAATTCAAAAACTTTACAATTTATAAATGGAAATATTTTACTTGTATCAAATAGTAAAAATGGTAAATTATATAATCTTGAAGGATTTATTTATAATCATAATTTTCAATTATTAAAAAATTTTTTAATTCTTGAAAAATCAGAAATACAAATAGAGTATAGTATTGATAATATAAAATTAGAGGATAATTCCTTAAAATACGACCATTGTGTAATTGTTTATTCATTTAAAAATACAAAAGTCTATACACAATCTAAGATTTTTGAGAGTAATGGAAATATTCTCCCCAATGTAAAATTTGAATTAGAACATGGAGATTTGAATAAAAGTACTTGTCCTACAGTAAAAAGTTTTTATTTTAATAATTTAGATTTAAATGGTTATATTATTGTTTATAGAGACATAACTGACGATGGATTAGAACATAATTTTATTCAAATTATTGAAAATAGAAGTAACTCGCGTATATTAGGCAATACCTCTTTCAATTGTACAAAAGATTTATATTCTCCTGATGGATTCACAGAGGAGAAAATTAGACCAGAAGCTTTCATATTAAATTATAGTGGATATAGCGGTATTGAGATTGATGATAATTCCAATTCATTTTTAATTACTAATTATCATCAAATAAATGTTACTGGTAATATCTTACATAAAACTTTCTTACAAAGATTTTCTCTGGGTATTACTGACTTAAATTATATTATTACAAGAAAAAATATTAATAATTTAAAAATATTATTAATTACACCTGAAAATAATGAATATATAAGAGGAACATTTATTAAAAGAACTTTAATTAGCAAAAGTATTCAAACATATTTATGTTCTTACTATTCAATAAATAAATTAAATAAAAAATCAGTTGGAATGATTGAGTTAAATTTAGAAAAAGATAATGATAATTTATCAAAAAATGAATCATTCTCTTTTTATGAATCTGACTCTGAGTGGGATATTGATTTAAATGATAATATAGATGATAATATAGATGATATCCCAATGGGACTAAGAAGTGATAACAATAAATATATACTTACATGGACCCAAAAGATAAAGAATAAAGAAACAATTTTTTTAAAGAAACAAGGGGAAAAAACTATAACTTTTGAAAATGGAACTAATAGCTCAATTTTATGTATAAAAAATTTAAAAGATATTTATAAAGAATGTATATTATCTTTTAATTGTACTGATACTGACAATAAGTTATATAATAAAAGTGTAAAATTTAGAAGTGTATTTACAAATAGTAAATTGGTTACTATTAAAAATAAAAATATAAATTTTGATATAAGTAATGAGGGGGATGTAAATATAAGTAATGAGGGGGATGTAAATATAAATAATTTAAAAATAACAACAGACGGAAACCTTGTTTTAACCCCTAAAAATAGTATTAGTTCAATAGAACAAGGCGAAAACGGACAGATTAATTTTAAAGATGATGATAATAACTTATATATATATTTAAATAATAAATGGAGAAAAATAGAGACTTCTATAGTATCATGAATATTAATAAATATATTTTATTAATAACCACCTTTAACGTAAAATAATAATAAATTATTTATATTAAGATTATCGTTAAAATTTTCCAGAAAATATCCAGCAACAGGAAAACCGCCGGGTACTTCATTATCTCTTAGTCCGTAAACATATCCGGGGCGTTCACGATTAGGATATAAAATCCCAAAATTTCCACATTGAATTCCTTTATTAATTTTATTTCCTATTTTTATGGTTGTTATTCCTTGTGTACATATATAACAATCCTCTCCATCATTCGCATCATTTAAAGAAATTCCAAGAAGCTGACCTTCTCTTTCGTTAGTTAAATTATTTGTAGTATACACTTTTACTTCTAATGTTTTTATGGATGTTTCCTCAATTCTCCTATTATTATTTACTAAAATTACGGCTAATCCTTTTTTTATTTCTCCAGATGCTATCCATTTGTTTATATTTCCAAAAGCTTTAAATTTTGTATCTCCTATAGAACTCTTTAATTTTTCTATTTTATTTGTATAATTTTTATTATCTTTCCCAAAAAAACTATCTTCTTTTAGGTTATTTGTAAAATTCCAAATATACGGATGAGGATTACTTCTTATATTAATATAATTATCATCTTGACTTAATTCCATTGACGGAAAACTAATATTATTAAAAATATTATTGGTATTTTTTAAACTTCTAAAATTTAATATATATTTTGTTATATCATCCACACCACGATTTTTATTTGTTTCCTTTTTTTTAGTATTAAAATTATCAATTAAGGGAATAGATTTAAAAGCACCAATTACATATGGATATGCTGGTGATACTATTTCATTATCTTTATTTAAATATCCATATTTATCATCGATTTCTTTATTTAAATTGTTATATATATTTAATTTTAAAGTGCATACATAATGATATATTCCAGAAGGATATTCGGGGGTTATAGAAAAAATTCCATTACATATATCTAAATCTCCACTGGATTTTATATATGTTGGAATCTGGTCTTCATTTAAACCGGTATAACTGGAACTTAATACTTTTACTTTGAATGTTGTTTGTTGTCCCATTGAATATTCCTCATCATTAATATCATAACCTAATGGTCCATAAATAGGATAACCATCAAAGGCATATCCTAATAAAGGAGAATGTCCTTTCGGACCTAGGAATGCTTTTTTTATAATTAAATATTGATAAGCATTTTCATAATCTAAATATCCATTAAAATATTTAAATGCGATAGGTGTTTTATAAAAAATAAAGTTTGTTATTTTAGTCTCTATATTCGTTTTCACAAAAATATTAATTGGTTTCGGATTTTCAATACTAAATGATGTGCTTTTTTCATTAATTATTAAACTAATACTATCTGTACCTTCTAAATCTAAAACAATAAAATTTAGAGTGAGTTTGTCTTTATTGTAATTGTAGTAAAAAGTGTGCTTAAAATTAATTATATCTTTAGTATCTAATTTACAAAAATAAATTTTATTAAGTTCATTTGAGTTTATATTAATAACTTTTATCTCATACGATGTATTTCTGTATAATATTGGCGTATCTTGATTGATATCCACACTTTTATCGGTATCATAAATATTAAAAGTTTCTTTTATATTTTGATTATATTGAAAATTGGGTTCTTCGTTTTGAATGTCTAAATTAAATTTATTACTTTGAATATTAAATGTTTGTTTTTGTATAGTGTCGATATTGGAATCAAGACTTGTTAAAGTTAATTTTTCAACTTTTTCTTTATTGTCTATTAATAATACAGAAGTTACATATTTAGACTTTACATATATATTCAGACCATCTATTATTTCATAAAAAATAAATGCTATAATATATTTATCTGAGTTTATTTGTTTATAAATTATAGGTTTAACTTCCGTATATACGTGAGTGCCTTTTTTAAATTGTATAAAATCTGTTAGATCTGTTTGATCATCAAAATCAAAAGTTATATAAAATTCATATCTATTATATAAATAAATTTTTAGGGGGGAATCTCCATTTATTTGGGTAGTTTCATTAAAATCATAATGTGTCGTTCCATCATTAATGCGTCCATATAATTTATATATTTCTTTATTTTTTTTAATAAGTATATTACTTTTTTTATAATCTTCTAAATTTGGTATTGTAAAATTAGTAAAAGGACAATATGAATTACCTGGAATACCATGTTTTTGAAGTGTATTATCAAAATTATAAGGTTTTATTCTTTCATACATAATAGGTCTTATTTCCCCTCAATTAATTTGTATAGAACTATTTATACTATTATAAAATAAGGGTTTATTATCTAAATTAAATTTATTATTCGGAATAAAATATAATCCTTTTTTATAATTAGATGTAACAAAATAGTTAAATCCATATATGTCTGTACTATTCGAATCATTATTTGTCATAATTCCTAATATTAAATCTGTACCTGTTGTATCGAAAAATATAATGTCACCTGTTTTAATATTTAAAATATTTGGAGACTTATTTACTTCAGATTCGATTATATTTCCATTTATATCAGTTAATTCAAAATAATTAAGATCTGAACTTAATTTAACCTTAACATATTTAAAATCCCCTCTCGTAATAAATCCGATAATATCACCAGTTCCATTCTTAAAATTATACACTTGGAATTCAGAATTAGCGGGAAAAGTAAAATAAGTTTTATTATTTAATGTTAGTTTATGTTGATACACGTTTCCTAAGAATATATCATATTCTATAGCACCATCAAGTATTACAGTATCGCCCGGTTTTATATTTGATATTATCATATTATAATTGTTTTCACCTATTTTTTTATCAAAAAAATCTATAGGATATAAATATGGTTTAGAATCTTTCGAAATTATTTTATATCTATAAATTTTACCTAAATTGGTATTTTCAAATTTAATATTATATTTGTCTGGATTTTCAGCATCAAATTTATTACTAGGATCTATCTGATTAAAATAATATTCTCTTCCATATATAAATTTTAAATTATCTATTTTATCAGTTAAATCCGGTAAATCTCTAACCTTAACCGATGGATTTGGATGTCCCAAACTTAACATACCTTCCAAATTTACAGGCCATTGGTGATAATGATAACAATGTTCGGAATCAACAATACCTCCAAAATTATCTTTTTTTCCGGATTTTACAACATCTTCCGTTTGTTGAATATTTGAGAAGTTATAAAATAAAACTCCGTTAGTTGCGATTCCAATTCCACCTATAGGTGTTAAGAGTTTATTATTTAAATTAGTAGTACTGATTTCTGTATCGATTTTATAATAACCGGAAGGGGAAATTTTTTCGGTTGATTCAGCATATTCTGGATTTACCATAATAGAATCCCAACCTTCATCGCCTATAAACCAGAATTTCTCACTAATTGTACGAGTTCCAATAACAACACTTTTAGCATTAACCTCTATCGGTTTATTAGGAATTACCTTTGGATTTACATATTTTTTTGTTAATGTTTCCCAACCATAATTTTTAGGTTCAATAGAGTATTTAGAGCCTGTCTCATTTTCCCATTTACCTTTAATAATTTTTGGACCATATCTCGGTTGATAATTTGGAAGTGATTTAGTTTTTATAATTAAAGTATCTGAATCTATTTCTGGAATATTATATGATATAAATTCTACACCATCGTCGTTATTATCGAATGTTGTATTTTTTCTTACTCCTATTATTTTTATAGAATTATTACTATTTCCATTTTGAATTATAAAATGAGATTTCTTAGTTTCTAATGAAACTATATTAGAAGAAGTTTGTAAACTTGTGTTATTCCCTGCTATACTAATGAGATTGTCAGTTAATGGACCTAATGTTAAATATATCATTTTTTTGGATAATTTATAAGAATCAAATAATCCATCATCATTTTTAGTATAAGTTGGATTCTCTTTAAGAGTTGGATTATATCCTAAAATAATATTATATCTGGAATTATCTACATCATAAATAAAATTTTTACCAGAATCTAAATTAGTAAAAAAACTGGGATATGTTATTGTAGAATCGTCAAAGACATCATTATTACTTGGTTCTATTATAGGATTAAATTTTTGTATATTTTTCATTTCAATTTTTATACCATCGCCATTATTTAAACTAAAATCTAACTTATTCATTTTTATTTTAAATAATTTTAAATATTTACCATTATAGTTATAATTATCAGTATCGTCCACTGGAGAAAATAATATAAGATTACCTTTTTCTATATAAATTGATAAAATTCTCTGTTGTCTTCCATAAAATAAAATTTTTACATTACCATTATCATTTATTTCATAAATAATAAAACTTATTATTTCGCGATTTGGAAATGTTTCTATCGTCGTCGTATGACTATTCGGATAATTTATACCTAAAATTTCACCATGTGTTGATGATATAATATATTTTTTGTTTAATTTAATATCTTCTATAAGTTCCATATTGGTTAGGTTTGCATTCTTTAGATACAATGTTTCAATTTCTATTTTATCAAAATTAGAGGGATTTTTACGATATTCATTTAAATTATCGGATAACGTATCACTCGCATAATTCATTATATGTTTAGTGGTATTATTAATATCTATCTCCAATTTAATTAGTCTATAATGGGGTGTATTCATTGTATATTTAGTCCCATTCTCATCTGGTACTACTAACTTCATGGTTGTTTCATTATTACTATCAATGTTAAAAAATACCGGAGTATCTGTATCTCCATTTATTTTAAAATATTGAGGTTCGAATTCCCCCCAAAAATATATATTTAATTTATTATTCCTAATATATTGAATATTTTTATCAAAAAAAGAAATAAATCCGGTGCAAGTATAATTTTCCTTAATTTTTGATAAACTGGGTATAGGGGATTCAACTCCTTGCCATATATTAGTATCTATATATTGGTTGGATATTGACTTCGCTGACTCAAAATATTTTCCATTTATTTGTTTACATCTTACAACATGAAAAAAATGAGGTTTAGTAGGTGGATTATCGCTATCATCTGAATTGTATGAAGGATAACTATCTCCTAACAAATAATCCAGATGATTCCAATTAAATATATAAATATATTTACTATTATCCACGCCTCCATCATTCTCAATATACTTAAATTCAACTACACTTTTTTTATTAGAATAATCTAAAGTACTACTATTCGTATTGACTAGACTTAAAAAAGGCGGTTGGTTGTTATCTATATATCCTTGGTGCGGAAGTTCCTTACTTATACCATTAGGTACCGGATGAATATTTTTAATAAATTTTAGGTTAGGCTCCTTTAAAACTTTTAAAGGATTACTCCCATAATCTATAAAAAATACATATAATTTTTTTATAGTATTATGGTATGGCGGTTTTTTTACATATTCTACTGATAATATAATATTATTGGACTCATATTTCTCAAATTTAAATATAGGACTAAAATTTTCAGAAATATTATTTATTGGTTCAATCTCTGCAGTAATGTCTAGTTGCGGAAATTTAATTGAGGGTGGCGTGTTTTTTACTAATATTTTATCTAAATAAATTTTTAAATAGCCATCAACATCGTACGTACTACTAAATAATAAAAATCCATTTTTTATAGGAACAATATTTAAAATTTTATTTAAATTTATATTACCATATAAAAAAAATCCTTCATCAACATTTATTTTTATTGCGGACCTCTCGTAAAGAGTATTATTTTCATATATATCAAAATTTAAATTTATAATCCACCTCATATCTAAATTTTGTTCAAAATATTGACCGATCAGTATACCTGTAAATATTTTTTGTATTTCTTTATCTCCCTCGGTAAATGTTAATTTAGTAGTATTAATAGATGAATAAAATAGTGGATAATACTGCCCTGTTGCCGATGAAACATTGTCAAAAGGTTTAAAACTTATGGTATTAATATCTAATAGATCGTATTTAGCTCTTTTTTTATTTTTAATATTTATTCCATCAAATCCAAAAGTAAGCGGAGATATATTTTTAATATTAAAATCTATATTAGTTGTTATTTTAATTTCGGTATTTTCCGAATCTTTTATACTTTCCAATTTTCCAAATCCTTCTAATATTAATTTAGACTCATTATTAAAACCTAAAAAAAATAAAGAATCATTATTAGTATTCTTTAGAGGTACTTCATTATTTTCTAAAATTCTAAAATTTGATATATTTTGTTGAGACCTTGTTTCACCAAAAATAAAACTAAAATCTTCATCATTATTATTATTAATATTTTCTAAATATTTATTCCCACTTTCAATCTCATATACTTTTAAGATATTTGGACCAAGAGTTTCATCAAGAGTTTCTTTAATAATTTCTATTTTAATTTTAATGGATTTGGGGGAATTAATAACTTTATATTTAAGAATCACTATATAAGCATTATCATCTGTATTCAAATTATGTACGTCTACATAAAGAATTTTATTTGTATTATCTGCTGTATTAATATCATATTTTGTTTCATTTAATTGAGAAAAAAATACAGCTTGTTGGGTACTTGGTTGATATTTTATTTTATAAGATTTAAACTTTGAAAATGCGGAGCCTTCTTCCCATAATATTAATAAAATATCTCTTTTAACCTGAAAACTTATTATGTTTATATTTACATCTTGGTCTTTTCTAACTTTTTTATTTTTAAATTCAAAAGGCCGGTTTATTAATAATTCTAAATCTAAAGTTATAAAAGATAAAAGGTAAATATTATTATGATTGAATAAAATAATACCTTTTTGTTGCAAATAATCAAATTTTTCTATAAACAATACCTCATTCTCTATTTCTAAATCTTTAATAAATTCAAATTTTATAGTATTATCATTAAATTTAAATTTAAAAATTTTTGTATTGCTATTATTTGTAACTATAATAAAAATATGGTTTTTATCAAATATAAAAACATTTAGTAATTTTTTAACATTATACTCAGATATTAATATATTTTCCATTGTGTATTTTTTATTATTTTCAATAATAATTCGAATACACTCGCCATCGATTAAAGCAAAAATCAGTTTGTAATTATGACTTCCAGTTGCAATATGTCTTAAAAAAATATACTTTTTATAATTTTTAAATAGAATTCGCATGTTGCTAATAGTAGTATATTCCGGGTCTGCAAAAGTATTACCAGTTTTTTTTATTAAAACTAATTCTTGGAGAGAGTGAATCTTATTTTTTAATATCCCTATATCATCTCCCATAAAATTAAAACTCGCGACTTCTTCTGTTTTTAACTTATTTATACTAAAATTTATTTTTTTTAATAAACTTCCATTATTTACATAAATATAAAGATTCATGCTTATGGAAGGTTCACTATCATCATTATTTGTCATTAATACAACTTGATATAGTGAATTTGAAATAAAATAAACACCATCTTTATCACCAATTTTTTTATTATTTATACTTAGTGGGAACTCTTCTTTTAAATTAATTTTAGTAAATTTATAGTTATTATAAATAGATTTTATTTGACTGGTGGAAGATATATTATCGGGTTTTACTATATTAATTCCATAATATCCCATCTTATATAAGCCATATATTTTTAAATAATATTGACTATTTCCGGGGTCTTTCTTTTCTAATATATTAAATAATTGTATTCTTTGTTCTTCGATATATTTAATTTGTTTACTATCAGTATTTTTGCTTATATCTATTAATTCTAAATTATCACCTTTTAATAATTCTGCTGTTAAATTATTACTATTAATTTTTATTCTTTTATCAATTATAGTATCTAAAGTATTATTATCTATCTCTGCCGGTGTCATTAAATAATCATAAATATAAATTTCAAAATTGTTTTCTAAATTATCTCTTTCAATCTTAAAATATTGTGCTTTACCATTAAAATGAAATGGGCCGTAATTATTTCTTTTAACTATATTATAATCTAATGTTGCAGCTGTTTGCTTATTATTATTATTTAGTATTGTTATATCTTCATTATCGTTATTTTTATAAACATTTATATCAGAATCTGTTTTAAGACAATATATTATCTTTATTATTAAATTTTTATTAATGGGATCTTTATTATTTACTAAAACATTCGCATATTTAGCCTGAATTTTCACTATTTTTGAATTATATATGGACGTTGTTGATTTATTTTTATATACAGTATGAAAGTCTCTAAATATATTAAAATCTTCTTTATATATTTCAGTTAAATCTATTAATTCGTTATATATTTCAGTTAAATCTATTAATTCTTTAGTATCTTTACCAATAAAGTTATTTGTACTATCAGAATAATATTCGGTTGATGTTATATTTTCTTTTTTTTCGTAATCATAAATACTCCGAATGGCTATTCCTAATTTTTTTATTTTTATATTTCCTAGATTGATTGTCTTTATATAATATATTTTTTCAGTTTCTTCTATAATCGACGAGTCTTCAAATCGTGAACTATAAATATTATCATTTAATGTATCACCTAATAAATCATCCAAAACAAATTTATATAGGTAGTTCTTATTTAAATTTAAAGGGGGGATGTCATATAAATTTAATTTTTTATTTAGATTTGGTAAATCATTGTTATCTATTTCAATTATAAAAAAACTTTTAAGAAATGGTATCCCTTTACCTTTTGATTCATCCCATGATTGATTATTTCTTAAACTGGAAAAATATAAACTTTCAAAATTTAAAGGAAGTCCATTTTCTAAAGTTAAATTACTATTTGATATTCCCACTAAAGGACTAATGCCACTATTTATATTATTTCCTCTCCAACTATCATTTTCATAATATGATATTTGAATAGTACCTTTTTTAAAATAGTCATCTGAATACATATCTTCTTGTCGTGAATCTTTTAAAAATAGTCTTACTTGAAAGTAAACATTAAATTTTTCAACATCATTATTATGAATATAATTATTATATGTAATTACATATTCTCCATGATTTCCATAGCCTATAAAAATATCACTATTACCTTCTTCTGAAGGAGTTAAATCTAAAAATAATGGACTAATTCTTGCCTTTAAAAAGTGATTCTTTAGAGAGTTTCTCACAAAAAAAGATTCCCCGGTGTTAAAACTAATATTACCATTTTCTTGAATAAATATTCTATTATATTTATTTCCATAAAATTTAAATTCTTCATTTAAAATTTGATAAAAATAATTATCACTTAATATTTTTGATAATTTTGTTATTCCATTTATTTTTGTATAACTCTGATGATGAGTATAATCACATGGAGGCCAATAAGAATTTTGTCTTACCTTTACAATATAATCATTATCTGTATTCGGTTCAAATATTATATTATGATTTGATAAATCAAATTTTTTATTATCACTTTTATTGTCATATAAAAAACAAGGAGTATTATATATTTTCTCTTGTTTTTTTTCATTTTCATTTTCATTTTCATTTTCATTATCATTATCGTTATCAATTCTTGTGATTTTTTTGGTGATACTTTTGAAAATAGAACAGTAATCTTTATTCTCTGTATCCTTCTCATTATATAGATTATTTTTTTCAATGTCGGTTTGATAATTAATCCCATCTTTTCCAGATTCTCCGATTGTTCCAGAAGATAATTTACCCCATTGATTAGTATCATAATAACCCTGGTATTCTCCCTCTTTGCTATTAAATCTAATCATTCCTGGTGCAGCTCCATCTTCTTCAGTCTCGGGAGCATCTTTAAGTCTTAAAATTGGATTTATATTTTTAGAATTAGATAGACCCCCCGTTTTAATAAAAAATCCGGATCTATCTTGTCTTCCATTAGTACCAAGATCTTTACTATCTCTATATTTTATTAATATATTATTCATAATAAGATAATAACATATTTTTTTAAATTATTTATAATAAAAGATTTTTTTATATTTATGGATAATTTAAGTAATTACAATTTATTAAAACAAAAAATAGATAACGACTTACAAATTTTTATTAATGAAGAAAAAAATCAAAAATTTAAAGAAATAATAAATTATATTTTCATAGGGGGGAAACGTATAAGACCTATAATTGTTAATATAGTATTTAATAAATATATAAAAGAATTTAATATATTATATACCAAAAAAAATAATAAAATAGAGTTTTGTAATATAATTCCGGAGATTATACATAATATTTCTTTAGTTATGGATGATTTACCTTGTATGGATAATGATAATTATAGAAGAAATAAAAAATCTACTCATTTTAATTTTGGGGAAATTCCTTCGTATTTTTCAATTCTTAAAATATTTAATAATATTTTTATAAAATTTAGGTCTGAAATAGAACTATCAAAAAAATTTAAATTAAAACATTTAGATGGAGTAATAAAATATTTAAATTGTAGAGAGTTTTTTAATAATCTAGTAATAGAAAATATGGAGAAATTAATAGAAGGTCAATATTATGATTTATCATTTACAGATATTGATTTAGATTTAGATATATTATATAAAATTAATAGTAAAAAAACCGGTCCTTTATTTTCGTTAAGTTTTATTTTAGGTTATATTCAAATAATTTTTTTGAAAGAAGATTTTTTAATAGAAGAAATAATAATAAATCAATTAAATGAAATAGGTAATATATTTGGGTTAATATTCCAACTTAACGATGATATAATAGATAGAGATGAAGATAAAAAAAATGGAAAAAATCTTAATTTAAGTTTATGTCTTGGATTGAAAAAATCTATTAATATTTTTAATCTAAAATGTCAAGATTTAAAAAATAGATTAAGTAATCTAAATTTATGGGATATACACTTTGAAGAAATAATAGAATTACTTAAAAAAAGAATTTAATATTTATTTAATCAGAGAATGGAAAATTTAAAAAAATATAAATTTCCAGAAAATTCTAAAATGAATATATTTGGAAATATTCTAATTGAAAAAACTATTTCTAATATGAGTTTTAATTACATTAATTTTTTTAATACAAATAATATTATATTAAAAGATAATTTAGATAAAAAATATCTGTTTTTTTTGGATTTATCTAGATTAAATATTATGATGTTATTAGATTCAAATAGTATCATGGATGGTAAATTATTAAATAATGAGTATAATAATCTATTGTCTGAAAGTGATATATTATTATTATTTTTTAAAATTAAGTTATTTATTATTTCAAATTTAAATAAAATATATGATGCGAATGATTATCATCATGAATTAATAGAAATAATTTCTAATTATGATAATTATTTAGATGAGAAAAATTATTTTTTAAACAAATATTTACCTAAATATGAGAGATTAAAAAAAATAAGGGAAGAATTTAATAAATTTGAACTGAGATACATTTCAATAGTAATTATATTAAGTTTTTATTTATATAAAAATAAAGAATTATTAATTAAATTTATTGAAAAAGTAGATAATTTAACTTCTGAATATATAAATAAAATGGATTTTGAGAATATAAATTTTAAATTAAATAAGGCTTCTTTTTGGAAATATATATCAACTAGTATTTAAAAAAATAGTTATAATTATTTTTAATGTTTGGGAAAAAAGATAATACTAAATTTTATCAGATTTTGGGATTATCAAAAGAATCAACATATGATGAAATTAAAAAACAATATAAAAAAAAAGCGATGTTACATCATCCAGATAAAAACCCCAATGATAAAGAAAAAAATGAAAAAATATTTAAAGACATATCCCATGCATATGAAGTATTAAAAGACCCGCAAAAAAGAAAAATATACGATGAATGCGGGGAAGAAGGTTTAGAAGGAATGGGTGGAGGACAGAGAAACCCTTTTGATATATTTGAAAATTTATTTGGAGGAGGGTTTAGAGGAGGGTTTGGGGGAGGGGGGCCATCTTTAAGAAGGGGGAAAGATAGAATAGAAGAAATACCTATTGAATTAGAAGATTTATATAATAATGTAGTAAAAAAAATAGAAATTAAACAGAAGGTTTCATGTTTAGATTGCATGGGTCTTGGAGCGAAAGATTCATCATTTATAAAAAAGTGTACTGGTTGTGATGGAAAAGGTAGAGTAATGAGAATAGTGCAGATGGGTCCCATGATTCAACAATCCACCTCAATTTGTCACAAGTGTAATGGGGAAGGAACTTTTATAGATCCCCGAGGATTATGTAAATATTGCTCTGGAGAAAAAGTAGTTATAAAAAAGAAAATAATTAATTTACCAATAGAAAAAGGTTTAAAAAATAATAAAAAAATAACTATTCCAGAAATGGCGCATCATAATCCAGATGTTGATATTCAAGGAGACCTTATTTTGATAATTAAAATTTTAAATCATCCGAAGTTCAAAAAAGATAAATCCAATTTAATTTATGAAAAAAATATTCTACTATCAGATTCTCTATGTGGTTTAAAATTTAAATTATTTCAACTGGATGGAAGAGAATTAAAAATTCAGATGAATGGTATAATAAAACCGAATGAAGAATATATTGTTACAAATGAAGGTTTTTATAAAAATAATAATGAAAGGGGTGATTTAATGATAAAATTTAATATTATATTTCCGGATAATTTATCAAAAGAAAGAAAAACTTATTTATATAAAATACTACCAGTAAATAATGAAGAAGAAAAATTTTCTGAAAAAGCTGAATTAAAAATGATAGAGAGTTTAGGAGAAAAAATTAATATGGAAGAAATTAATTTAGATGATAAATCAACCGGTATAGATTCAGAGGGAGTTGAATGTGTCCATCAATAATCCTTTAAGTGTATATTGTTTAGTTTAAATTAATTTTTAAAATTGATTTAAATTATTTTTATTATTTTTTAATATGGATGAATTATCAGAAAATGTATCAAAATTACTTCTGGATGAATGTAGTAAAATTATATCAAAAGTGTGTCATATGAAACATTTAGATGAAAAACAACTAAAAGATATTATTATACCCAATAAAATTTATTTTAATGAGTTAGCAAAAAATACAGTTTTAAAAAAAAAAAAAAAAACAAATAGAAGAATACTTCCAAAAAATGAGCGTTGTCTAGGTAGAAAAAATGATTTAACACAATGTACCAGAAAAAGAAAAGATGAGTATGATTTTTGTGGGAGTCATATAAAAAATATACCGAATGGTATGATGGGCGATGATGGTTCATGTTTTAATAAAAAAAAAGGTAAAAGAGGTAGAAAGCGGAAAAATGTATTAGATAATCCAAATGAGTATGGTGGTATTTTAACAACTAAAAAATATATTAATGGTAATATTTATTTAGTAGACTCGCAAAATGTAGTAATATGTTATAAAGAGAATAAACCTGTAATTCTTGGTGTGTTAAAGAATGATAAATTAGATCCTGATAAATTTATAAATTATGGTATAGATGATCCATTAATAAGGAGTTCGATAAATTAAATTTATAATCTAATTAATATATATGAATAAACCACTTATTATTGTTATATTTTTAATAATTTTATTTTTAATTTTAAGATTTTTGAATATTAAAGTTAAGGAAAATTACTATACTAATAGTTTATCTAATCTTAAAATTAATAATAATGATGGATTTAAATTAGAAATATTACATAAAAATCCAAATATTATTTTAATTAAAGATTTCTTGTCTTTTGATGAGTGTGACCATATTATAAAAGTAGGTGATCCTTTAGTAAAACAATCAGAGGTTTGTGGAAAAATGGGTTCACGCCCGGATAAAAGCAGAACTTCATGGACCGCTCATATCGGAAAGAAATTAATTACTAAAGATTACCAAGATAAAATTTTACTAAATATTTACAAAAAATCGGCACGATTTTGTAATAAGAATGTAAAAAATATTGAACCAGTCCAATTAGTTAGATATAAACCCGGTCAATATTTTAAATCACATTATGATTATTTAGACACAAGATTACCTTTATATAAAAATAATGTAGAAAAAAACGGACAAAGATTAGTAACTTTTTTTGTTTATTTGAATAATGTTGAAGATGGTGTTGGGGGAGCTACTCATTTTAAAAAAATTAATAAAACATTTAAGGCGTCTAAAGGCCAAGCAATATTTTGGTATAATATGAGAGATGGAAAAGTTGATACACAAACATTACATTCTGGAACAGAAATCAAAAAAGGTACTAAATATGGTATGAATATATGGGTTAGAAATAAAGAATATAAAGGATAGTATTTTTTATTAAATATTATATTATATATATATATAGTATGAGTGGTTGCGGATGTGATGGAAATAATAATTTAAATATTTTAAATAGTAATTCTATGGCTGGAAGAACTAATAACATGATGAATAATATACCACAGGTTAATAATATACAACATAGTAATAATATACAACATAGTAATAATATACAACATAGTAATAATATACAACATAGTAATAATATACAACA
>MDSY01111692.1_pt1 | contig 28030 bp, 28 predicted proteins | sample 811131 | NCBI WGS metagenome assembly MDSY01 (sample SAMN05326643, study PRJNA326480) | marine metagenome | isolation source: seawater | place: Atlantic Ocean: South West | collected 2010
CTATGCAGAGTTTAAATCTAAACCTCAAATAACCTTAGACGATCAGCATGGTGAGTTTGAGTGGTTTGATCTATCAGTGGTGGCTAAAGATGAAAAATTTCACCTTTATATACGCAACTATGCGGGTTGGTTATTAAAAAAAATGGAGAATAGTTATGATTAAAGCTGTCGTTATGGCAGGTGGTTCAGGTACGCGCCTGTGGCCTCTATCTCGAGCCGCACACCCCAAGCAATTCTTGGCGCTGCATGGTGAGGACACCATGCTTCAGGCTACGTTCAAGCGACTTGATGGTTTAGATATCCAGTCCTCAGTCACAATATGTAATGAGGAGCACCGCTTCTTTGTGGCTGAGCAGCTTCGTGAAATTGACAAGTTAGGCTCAATTATTCTAGAACCTGTGGGCCGCAATACTGCGCCGGCAATTGCACTTGCGGCACTTTCATCGCCAGAGGGTGAGGATCCTTTGTTACTGGTTCTTGCGGCTGATCATGTGATTCAAGATGAAGCGGCATTCACCAAGACGGTAACGAATGCAATCCCCTTAGCAGAAGCTGGCAAGCTCGTCACCTTCGGTATCGTTGCCCATGAGCCGAATACAGGTTATGGCTATATAAAGAAGGGTGAATCTCAGGGTCCTGGATTTGCTGTCGATGCGTTTGTCGAAAAACCCTCTATTGACGTTGCAAAAGAGTACCTCGAATCAGGTGACTACTTCTGGAACAGTGGTATGTTCCTGTTTAAGGCTAGCCGTTACCTAGAAGAGCTTAAAAAGCATCGCCGAGATATTTATGAGGCTTGTCAGTTATCAATGGAGGGTACCTCAAAAGATAATGATTTTTTAAGGGTCAATGAAGAGGCATTCGGCGCATGCCCGAGTGATTCTATTGACTATGCTGTTATGGAAAAGACAGATGACGCGGTTGTGGTTTCCATGGATGCGGGTTGGAGTGATATAGGGTCTTGGTCATCCCTATGGGATATAAGCGAAAAAGACGGCAAGGGCAATGCGACATACGGCGATGTAATGATTCATGAGTCAAATAATTCCTATGTAAGAACTGATGGAAAGTTAGTTGCTGCAATTGGCGTGGATGATTTGGTGATTGTGTCAACAAAAGATGTGCTGGTTGTGGCTCACAAAGATAGCGTTCAGGATGTAAAAGTTGTTGCTCAACAGTTAAAGGTCGAATCAAGAACTGAGTGGGAACATCACAGAGAAGTCTACCGCCCATGGGGTAAATACGACTCGATTGATAATGGCGAGCGTTATCAAGCGAAACGGATCACGGTAAAACCTGGAGCCAAGTTGAGCGTGCAAATGCATCACCACAGGGCAGAGCATTGGGTGGTGGTGTCAGGGACAGCAAAAGTTACGAATGGCGAGAAAACATTTATGCTGTCTGAAAATGAATCTACCTATATACCCTTGGGTGTAATTCATGCACTTGAAAATCCAGGTAAGGTACCTCTAGAAATTATAGAGATCCAGTCAGGGTCGTATCTTGGGGAAGATGATATTGTTCGGTTTGAGGATATCTATGGACGGGTGGCTAAGTAGCCGCTCAATTTTAAGGGCGTACTTGATAAAAATCTGCTATTAAATTTTAAAAGAGTAAAGAAATGAAGAAAAAAGCTTTAATTACTGGCATAACTGGACAAGATGGCTCTTATCTGGCGGAGTTTTTACTTGAAAAAGGCTATGAGGTTCATGGGATTAAGCGTCGTGCTTCATCACTTAATACTCAGCGAATAGACCATATTTATGAAGATCCGCATGTGGAGAATCAAAACTTTGTTCTTCATTATGGTGACCTTACGGATTCGTCAAACCTTACTCGTATAATATCTGAAGTGCAGCCAGATGAAGTATATAATTTGGGAGCCCAGTCCCACGTGGCCGTAAGTTTTGAAGCACCTGAATATACGGCTGATGTAGATGCAATGGGCACGTTACGGTTACTTGAAGCGATTCGATTTTTAGGCCTTGAAAACAAAACAAAATTTTACCAGGCCTCAACGTCAGAGCTCTATGGTTTAGTGCAAGAGACGCCCCAGAAAGAAACTACTCCATTCTATCCTCGCTCCCCATACGCAGTGGCAAAGCTTTATGCGTACTGGATAACGGTCAACTACCGTGAAGCCTACGGTATGTTCGCTTGTAATGGAATACTCTTTAATCATGAATCACCACGTCGTGGCGAAACCTTCGTGACTCGTAAAATTACCCGCGGTTTGAGTAACATCGCCCAGGGTTTAGAGAAGACTCTATTCCTCGGCAATATGGATGCACTTCGCGATTGGGGTCATGCTAAAGACTATGTAAGGATGCAATGGATGATGCTTCAGCAAGATCAGCCAGAAGATTTTGTCATTGCAACGGGGGTTCAATTCTCTGTGCGTCAATTCGTCATATGGTCAGCAAAAGAATTAGGGATTGAGATTACATTCTCTGGGCAGGGTGTTGAAGAAAAAGCCGTTGTTACGGCTATCGAAGGTGACAATGCACCAGCGCTTAAAGTGGGAGATGTTATCGTTGTAGTTGATCCGCGTTATTTTAGACCCGCCGAGGTTGAGACATTACTTGGAGATCCGTCTAGTGCAAAAAACAAATTAGGCTGGGTTCCTGAAATCTCTGTTCAAGATATGTGCTCTGAGATGGTTGAGGAGGATCTGAGGATTGCAAAACGCTCTGTTCTTTTGAAGAGCTATGGCCATGAAATCCCACTCGGGAGTGAGTAATGAAAGAATCCCTAATTTAGCGATTGGGGAAGAAGCGATGCCGATTCACGCAAATATATTACTCACGCGTCGTCGGGTATCGATTAGGGTAAATGAAAAGTAAAAATATTTCTAGATAAGGCGATCCCGATAGACATCGGTGATACTTGTAGGTAAGTTTTGAGGTGGAAAATGCTAAATAAAAAATCAGTGTTAATAACCGGTGGAACCGGCTCGTTTGGCAAGCAGTTTATAGCGACGATTTTAGAAAGATATCCAGACGTAAAAAAAATAATAATATTTTCAAGAGATGAGCTCAAGCAATCTGAATTGAAACAAAAATATCCGCCTAGTGAATACCCTCAGCTGAGATTTTTTATTGGTGATGTAAGGGATAAGGAGAGGGTAAAAAGAGCTTGTGAGGGTGTAGATGTTATTATTCATGCTGCCGCTATTAAACAGGTGGATACAGCAGAGTATAATCCTACAGAGTGCATAAGAACGAACATAGATGGCGCTGAAAACGTAATATATGCAGCCTTAGAATGCGGGATTAAAGATGTTGTAGCGCTTTCAACTGATAAGGCTTGTGCGCCGATAAATCTATATGGTGCCACCAAGCTGGTTTCCGACAAACTCTTCTCGGCTGCTAACAATATTAGAGGCAGCAAAGATATTCGCTTTAGTGTGGTTCGCTATGGCAACGTTATGGGTTCACGTGGTTCTGTGATTCCATTTTTCCTAAAAGCAAAAGAAAATGGGGTGCTACCCATAACTCATGAAGAGATGACGCGCTTCAATATTTCTCTTCAAGAGGGCGTCAACATGGTTATGTATGCAATTGAGCATCATTTAGGTGGAGAAATTTTTGTACCTAAAATACCTTCCTATAAAATTTTGGATATCGCAGAAGCAATTGCTCCGGAGGCTTCGAGAACAGTTGTAGGGATTAGACCTGGCGAAAAATTACATGAAGAGATGATTACTGACACTGATTCTCTCAATACAATCGATTTAGGCGATTATTACGCAATTCTTCCTTCGATTTCAGATAGCTACACGACAGCTGATTACACTGAGCATCACCAAGCCGTCAAAGTTCCTTTCGGCTTTAACTACAATTCTGGAAGTAATACTGAATGGGAGACGGTATCGTCTCTTCGCAAACACATTGTGGATCATATTGATCCAAACTTTAAAGTAGGCGATGCGTAATCACTTACATAAATTATCTGTAGTGGTAAGTTTATGAAGCTAGCACTCGGCACGGCCCAGTTTGGTACCAATTATGGGGTTGCCAACCATCAGGGTCAGACTTCTCGACAGGAAGCTAAAAATATTCTTAAAATTGCTCAATCAGCGGGTATTAGAACCTTGGATACGGCAGTTTCTTATGGTTTTGCAGAGGAAGTTCTTGGTGAGATTGGGATACATGATTTTGATTGCATGTCAAAGCTTCCTCTATTACCTAAAAACGTTGGTGATATAAAAGCTTGGGTGAATACGCAGATAATCGAATCGATAAATAGATTAGGTATATCTCATCTATCCGGTATGCTTCTGCATCATCCTGATGATATTTTGGGCCTTAGAGGTAATGAATATCTCATTGCGCTCCTAGATGCAAAAGATCAAGGTTACATAGAAAATATAGGTTTCTCTATATACTCGCCTGAGATCTTAGATAAAGTGACTCGAGTATTTTGGCCGGATATTGTCCAGGTGCCGTATAATGTCTTTGATCAAAGAATAAACACTTCTGGATGGCTTGATCGGTTGGTAGACAGAGGCACAAAAATACATGCTAGATCTGTATTTTTGCAGGGATTGTTACTGATGCAATCGGATAAAAGGCCGAAATATTTTGATAAATGGAATAATTATTTGGCTAAATGGGATGACTTGGTAGCTACTCAAAATATCAGCCCGATGGAATATGCCCTTAATTATGTGATTGCAGATAGTAAGATTGATAAAGTCATTGTCGGTGTAGACAATGGAGGACAGTTGTCAGAGTTAATAAGTGTTTGTGATCTAAAAGTTGGGCGTGAGTTAAATTCGCTGGTGATTGATGATCTTGGCTTGATTGAACCGTCTAGGTGGATTCTGTAATGAGAGTTGTGGCGATTATTCAAGCGAGAATGGGATCAACACGTCGGCCTGGGAAAGTACTAGAAAAAATCCACGGCCAAGCATTATTAGAGCACTTACTTGTTAGATTACGAGCGGTCAAAGAGTTAGATGACATTGTTATTGCTACTACTCATCATGAGTCGGATGACGTTTTGTCTGAGTGGGCGTCTTCCAATGATATTAAATGTTTTAGAGGCTCAGAGGACAATGTTTTATCTAGATTTTATCATTGTGCCAGCGAAAATGATGCGCAGGTAATAGTCAGGATAACCGCTGATGATCCTTTAAAGGACCCCGAGGTGATAAGTCATGCTATCAATCTATTGCTCGATCACTCAGAGCTAGATTATGTCTCGAACACCATAAAGCCAACGTATCCTGAGGGAATTGATGTAGAAGTTTTTACATTTGAAGCCCTCCAGCGAGCTTTTAATCTAGCGATAAAAAAATCTGATCTAGAGCATGTCACTCCATACATTTGGAAGAATTCTGAGGAGTTTAGAGTGCTTAATTTCGAGGCATCGGTAGATACCAGCTCTGTCCGACTCACTGTAGATTATGAGGAAGATATTGAAGTAGTAGGAAGGATATTACACAGGTTTATTGAGTATCCCTTAGTACCCTATCAGCAGATAGTTGACTTCTTGAATGTTCATCCTGAGATAACTAAACTCAACGGAAGGATTATTCGTAATGAAGGATACATTTCGTCAGTTTCAGAGGAAAAAATTAATGGCTAACGCTAACCCAGCTATAAATAGAGTCGGTGATAAAGAACGAGAGTATGTAGAGGATGTGTTAAGAACACAATTCAAGAGTTCAAGCGGCGCGGTTTACATGCGGAAGCTTGAAAACGCTTTTGCTGAGAGATTTCAGTCAAAGTTTGCAATTTCATGTGTAAATGGAACTGCGACAATGCATGCTTCACTGGAAGCCATGGGGATAGGTGAAGGTGATGAAGTTATTGTGCCTCCTTTAACGATGTCTGCAACTACTTTCGCGGTGCTTCAAGCGAATGCGACTCCAGTTTTTGCGGATGTAGATTTGGATACTTTTCAGATCTGCCCAGTTTCTATCGAGCAGAAAATCACTACCAAAACCAAAGCTATCATTACTGTTGGCCTCTACGGTCTTAGCCCTGATATGGACCCTATAATGGAGTTAGCACTTAGCCATGGGCTCAAGGTTATCGAGGATAATGCTGAGTGCTTTTTAGGGGAGTATAAAGGTCGGCTAGCTGGCACATTGGGCCATTGTGCGAGTTTCAGTTTTCAAAGCTCTAAGCACCTGACTAGTGGTGAAGGTGGAATGATTTTGACAGATGATCTTGAGCTCGCTGAAGGGATCCGAAGGGTGCAATCTCTGGGATATGCTGGAGTGGGTGCCACAACAGCTAAAATATCTAAAGCGGATATCCAGAACCCAGACTATTCTCGTCATATCAGCATGGGCTGGAATTATCGGATGCCTGAGCTTTGTTGTGCCGTGGCGTTGGCGCAGGTTGAGAGAATTGATGATTTAGTGGATGTTAGAATTAAATCAGCTAAAATTTTTGAGGACGCGACACGCGAATTTCATCATTGGTTTCGGCCTCAACTTGTTGGTCCTGACTATAAGAACACATATTGGACATGGGTTTGCAAAAACATGCATGATACAGCGAGTTGGTTAGACATTCGTGATGCCTTTGTTTCCAATGGTGGCGATGGTGTCTATGGTGCTTGGAAGCTGACATACCTGGAACCTATGTTTACAAATATGAGTTTATTGGGCAGGCAGAATTTTATAGATGAAAAAAACATGAACATGTATAAGGTTGGCCTATGCCCGAACGCTGAATATCTGCAGGGTAGATTGTTTCAGTTTAAAACAAACTACTGGGACTTAAATGACGCTGAGAAGCAGGCGGAAATTTTGCACAAAACTCTAAAGGCATTTAATTAACCAATGTTCGTAGTTCTCGGAGCTGATGGAATGTTGGGTAGAGCATTTCGCCAGCATTATGGCACTAGCGCTGTATATCTGACACGAAATGATTGCGATTTCACAGACTATATTAAGCTTTATGAGCTATTAAATTCTATTGGATGCTCTGTTGTCATAAACTGTGCAGCAATCATAGATTTTAATTACATTGAGCGTTTTGAGGAGAAATCATTTGAAGTCAATTCGCTTCTTCCTCATCATATTTCCCAATACTGCGCGAGCAGGAATATTAAGTGCGTCCATATTTCTACAGATCATTTTTATGCAGATAATTTAGATGTGCACAGCGAAAGCTCGCCAGTTTCCTTGATCAATAAATATGCAGAGCAAAAGTTTGTAGCAGAACGATTAGTTTTAAATGCTTGCCCGAAAAGTTTGGTGGTTAGAGCGAGTATCCTCGGTTATAAAAATCTTGATGGTACCACGTTAGTAGAGTGGATTTTGAAGACTCTAAAGTATAAAAAAATGATAAGTGGATTTTATGACGCTATTACCAGCTCAGTGGATGTTGCTGAGTTATGTGTTCAGGTAGATAAAGCGATATCTCAAGATTTATTGGGCATTTACAATATTGGAACTAAGCTTCCATATAGTAAATATGACTTAATAGAGGCGGTGATTTCAGAGCTCCGTTTAACAGATATCCTTTTGGAAAGAAAATCAGTAAATTCGTTAGCAGTTTCTAGAGCAAATAATTGTGGCTTAGATATCGGCAAATTTGCGAGAGACGCTTTGTCAGATTTACCAACACTTGGCCAGGTAATTAAAAATTTAAATTTAGAGGAGGGCTACAATGAAATATAAATCTGGTTTTCATATTGGGTCAAAAAAAATTGATATTGCGGAGAGACCTTATTTTATAGCGGATATTGCAGCCAATCATGACGGTGATATTGAGAGGGCTAAAGATCTTATATATTTAGCAAAAGCATCAGGGGCGGACTGTGCAAAATTTCAGCACTTTAAAGCTGACAGTATTGTAAGTGATATTGGTTTTAGCTCTCTTGATAATTCAAAAATGTCACATCAGGCCAGTTGGAATAAGAGTGTTGCAGCGATCTATGACCAGTATCATACCAAGAGAGAATGGAATGATGTTCTGATTGCAACTTGCAAAGATGCAGACATCGAATTTATGACGACACCTTATGACATAGATGCGATGGATGGAATCTTAGATTCAGTCAATGCAATAAAGATAGGGTCGGGGGATATAACTTATACTCCTTTTCTAAAGAAAATTTCGAAGCTCGGTAAACCTATTCTGTTGGCGACTGGAGCGTCAAATATAGAAGATACAATAACGGCCGTGACTAATATTCTCGAGGAAAATCTTAGTGTTTGCCTGATGCAATGTAACACCAACTATACAGGAAGCTCTGATAACTTTAATTTTGTCAACTTAAACGTTTTGAGGTGCTTTTCGATGTTATACCCAAATATGCCCTTGGGTTTCTCGGATCATACGAGCGGTCATTCTGCCGTATTGGGAGCAATAGCATTGGGGGCGAGAGTTGTTGAGAAGCACTTTACCGATGATAATACTCGGGTCGGTCCTGATCACCACTTTGCCTTAAATCCTCAGACTTGGCGTGCTATGGTCGACGCATCTCATGAGCTTTGGGCTGCGTTGGGCGATGGTGTTAAAAGAGTTGAGGATAATGAGTTAGATACAGTAGTTATTCAAAGACGGGCTATTCGACTGACCGGAGACCGTCCAGCTGGTCATCTATTGAGTGAGAAAGATTTAGATTTTTTAAGGCCATGCCCTTCAGATGCTCTCACTCCGGACGAGATTGATGCTTGTTTGGGTAAAAAGTTAAAGACTGATTTAAAGGCTGGTAATCACTTGTCCTCCGCGATTTTAGATAATGCTTGATGGTTTAATGGTTCTAATTCCGGCTCTGAACGAGGAGGCAGACATTGAAAATGTGATTCTGGGTGTCAGGGAGTATGGAATTCCATTATTGATAGATGATGGGTCTACTGATAGGACGAGTTCGATAGGTAAAGCGGCGGGAGCGGTTGTTATTTCCCACCCTGAGAATTATGGTTATGAAAAAGCTTTGGAAACTGGATTTAATTATTTTAAAAATTCGCAATATCAGTATTTAATAACGCTTGATGCTGATAATCAGCATGATCCAAAAATGATCAAACAGTTTTATCTGGGTTTAATTGACGGGTCTGATTGCGTGATCGGTATTCGAGACAAATTTCAAAGGATTGGAGAAAAAATATTTGCATTCGTGTCGAAAATACTTTGGTCCATTGAAGACCCCTTATGTGGGATGAAAGCATATTCAAGAAGATGTTTTAACTTAGAGATTGACAGAAAGTTTGATTCTATTGGGACAAAGTATGTTATCAATGCCGTGAAACATGGATATGACTTTTCCCAAATCAATATAATTACCCGCGAAAGATCTGATCAGCCGAGATTTGGAAGTGGTCTCATTCCTAATTTTCGTATTTTGTTTGCATTGTTTAATACACTTTGTTTTTTGAAGTGATGTGGTTGATTTTGAAATGCCGAGCGAATGGTTTTTCGGGTAAATTTTTAACCTCAGTTATTTTGTGGAGGTTCAGGATGATGATCTTGATAAAAAATGGGAGGCCTTAAAATGTTACGAGGCAAAAATGAGGGTCAATCCTTTTTCACGATCGCACTAGGGTGTGCTTGAGTTCTTTTTTCGTGAAACACTAGAACGCCGCTAAATTACTCTCAATAGCGACACCATGGTAATAAAAATATTCAAGTTCTCTCTGACTTGACATCAAAGGAAAAACTTATTGGCATCACTAGTATCCAAGTCCTCTCTTTATGGGTTGTCGACAATTTGTAATATTGGAATTCAGTTGGTGATGATCCCAATTTTGCTCAAGTCCATCAGTATAGAGGACTATGGTATCGTGGGACTTTACTTGGGCCTTGTTGCTATATTTACGGCAATCCTCCCAATGTCGGCAGAAAATGCAGTAGCACGATCAGTTTTTGAAGCGGATAAGATTTTAAATCGACAGGTTTTTGAGACTGCAATAGCTGTCGTGATCATGATGTTTTTATTGAGTCTGATTTTTATTCTGCTGCTTCGAGGCTGGCTAACAGAACCATTGTTTAACATCAGCTTGCTCGCATTGATAACCTCTGTTTTGCAAGTGTTTGTAAATCTCATCTTAGTCCAGCTACAGATGAGGGAGGAGGTTGTAAGCTACTTTTTAATTAGTGTTGTACAGGCGATATTGATTCTTGGATTAACGATATACTGGTTACCAACTCTAGGTGTTTGGGCCCGTTATACCTCACCGGTAATTTCCCTCTTGGTCGTTTTAGTTTCATATTGTTGTCTAACTAACTTTAAATACGTTTATTTTAAGGTGGGGTTGGCAGGGTGGGATTACATTAGAAAGGTTGGTTTACCATTAGTTCCGCACTCTTTGTTGAATGTTTCATCTCTCTACATCGATAGATTTTTCTTAAAATTTTTCAATTATGACGTTTTGCTTGGATTTTACACTATATCATCTCAGCTTATAAACGCTGTGGGGGGAGCTCTGAGTTCTGTAAATAATGCATATACGCCCTGGGTGTTCAATAGGCTTGACCAGGACAAGAGCCTAAATTTCATCGGTATTATAGTGATTTTGGCTCTTGTATGCTTCTTTATGGTATTGGTAACGATGTGGGTTTCTCCTCTTATCCCTGTTGGTAAATATTCAGTCATTGTAGATAGTTTGTATCTAATTCCAATTTATGTTTTTTTTGAGAGTACTTATTATTTAACGTGTCCGTTGCTTTATTTTAAAAAGTTAGGCTCCTCGGTTAGCACGGCAACATTTGTATCAGCAGTAACGAAAGTTGGTTTACTTGTCGGATACCTGTTATTTAATGAGCCAACGATTGATGGAATTTTAATTATATTGATAGCGTCGGTGGCGATAAAAACTTTGATGACATTGTGTTTTGTTAGGATAAATTATGAATCGCTCTCTAAATGACAATATTTCGCACGTGATGGTTTCTCTAAGATGAACATGTTAAGCCTAAAGCCATACATTTTTATTTTGATGGGTATTCTGGTCCCTATTTGCGTCGTTTTAAGTCCCCTATTTCCTTTTCTAATGAAGCAGTCTGCTATTTTTCTTTGGATGATAGCTTTTCCTTTGGTGGTTTTCAGCATTAAAGATCGTAGTGGTTTATTGTTTTTTTTAGTGGCCATTAGTATTGTGTTTGCGCAATCTTATGGTTTAGCAATGGAGCACCCGCAGAAATTATTCTCACTCGTGATTTCCCTAATGACGATGTTATATGTAATTTCATCTCGATGCAGATTGGATAGCGATTCGATTCATAAGTTGGCGGTAGGATTAGGTTTTGGAGCATTCTTTATCAATATTATTACAATATTAGCCATGTACCTAGTTTCATCGGGTGTTATGGACATTAGGGATCTTGCAGCAATCTTCGATTTTCCTGACGATATCGGCATTTTCCGATTTGCGCTAGGTAATGCAATTGAGGTTCCTTTCTTAATATCAATATGCACAATACTAGGTACTAGATACTTGAGATCGCATTGGTTGATCTTCCTTCTTATTTCTCTGAACATGTTGGCCGCATCAATCGCTCAGTCACGAGGAGTTTTTTTAATTGCGTTAGTCCATATGATTTTTGTCTATCCAAAGCTAAATTTATTTTTTAAAGTAATTATCCCTTCAGTTTGTGTTTTTAGTTTCGTATATTTTTTCGAGGAGATTTGTATAGTAACAGATTCGTTAGTTGCTAGATTTTCTGGTGATGATTACGGGTCTGCAGATGCTCGAACACTAATGTTAAATGTGGTTTTCGAGAACTTCGATGGCCGGATAGCTGTTTTTGGAGGAGGCTTATTGACTAGCCAAGAATTATTGGTTGAGGCAATGGGAGTATTTCAAAGCGTTGAAGCAGCGATACTTGAAATTTCTTACGAACTTGGAATTTTGACTGCGGTAATGTTTTTTTTACCGCTAAGTTTCAGGATGATGCGTGTTGGTTTGGTTAAAAACATTCCAATCTATTTTTACTTAATTATGGGTCAAATCTTTTTACTATTGCCTGTGAACACAATGTTTGGCCTTGTGTTCGTGGTAACAGTTCTGTTGTTGGATTGTTATCGAAACGATGGAAGTTTAAACGATCCATCAGCTGGCACATTGCAAAAGGCTTGATGAATCATGGCTTTTGAATCGTGTATCCATTCACACTACTTTTTCAGTAGTTTGTTCAATAATTATAGGGATATGAAATGAGTCAATGTTGTGATCGCGTAAAAAATAATAGACTTCCGGTATTGATACAAACGGTGAACAGTTATTCAAAAGAAGCGTTGCTGACCGCCCATCAGCTCAAACTATTATCTCTTGATTCATTCTGTGATATTCACATATCCATAGACGAAGACTGTAAAGGGTTTTCACCACCCTCTGGGATTAATCTAATTATGCGTGGTGCTGGTCAGTGCTGGTCAAGTGATTTAGATGTATCTCTAGCCGCTTTAAATAGCGAGTATGTTCTTTTTTGGCTTGATGATTTTGTTCCGACAGCAATAGATAAACAGCGCTTACGATCTACTTGGCAATGGTTCCAATCTGTCAAAGGGGATTATATTAGGCTCAATCCAACGCCTAAAGGTGGAGGGGCATTGGTTCATGATGGCGTGCGAATTATCGATTCTGGCGAAAGTTATAGGGCGTCGACGATATTGGCTATTTGGAACGTAGCGTTTCTACGCTCCATTTTAGTGTCTGGCGAGTCGGCATGGCAGTTTGAGTTCCTTGGTTCTGTTCGAAGTGATATCAGTGATGGGTTTTATGCATGTGAAACTAATGTAGTTGAATTTGTAAATCTTGTAGTGAAAGGGCAGATAGTGCCGTCGGCGGAAAGAAAGCTCAATGAATTGGGTGTCTATACAGGAATGCTCGATAGGCATCGTATGTCGATTCGCCAAAAACTAAAGTTCAATTTGGCTCGGCTGCGCAGTATGATTTTTGGGTTGATTCCTAGTAAGTTAAGGCGTCGCTTGCGGCTGCATTTTTCAACAGACTTAAAATTGGAGAGCTTATGAGCGACAAAACTAAGGGGCTAAATACTTCTCACAAGTATCTTGTCTCATTCATTGTCCCGACGATGAACAATCATGGCGAACTTGAACGTACGATAAAGAGTCTTTCCAATGCATTAAAATGTGGGTGCCAGGTAGTTGTCGTTGATAGTGGTGAATCTCCGCTTTCTGAACCTCTTTTATGCGAATGGCTCGTCGACGCTAAGCATGTGGTAATCATTCATTCGCAGCCTAGAGGCATTTATTCTGCAATCAATGAGGGAATAACTGCTGCAACTGGCGAATGGTTGGTGGTGATGACTGCCGGCGATGGACTACTTCCTGATGCTGAAAATATCATTTTGAGCAGTCTCTCCGATAAAAATAAGATACTCGTGTTTGAGCAACAGGTGCGGGATAGTCAATGTATACCAGTTTATAATTTCAAGCCAACAGATACGTCACTTTGGCCAACACAGTCGGTCGTAATAAATAGAAGTGTCTACAAGACATTGGGGAGCTATGATCCGGCCTTTTCTTGTATCTCTGATCAGCGCTTTTTTTGGCAAGCGCGGGGGGAATTTCATTTTGAAATTATACCAAATGCTGTGAGTTATTTTTGCCTTGGAGGTTTATCAAGTACGGTGAGTGTTGGGTTACTTTTAGAGAACTTCTACTTACACCGGTATCGCGGTAAAAACATAATAACCTCTACTTTTCTCGTATTACGGGCAATTATCAAACGAATAATTGAAAAAATTATTGGGGAAACCTTTATGATTTCGCTAAAGCGTTCGCTGTTTCACTATTACAAATAATTAAATAATTAAATAATTAAATAATTAAATAATTAAATAATTAAATGTATGATTTTTTTCAGGAGATAAAGTGAAGTTAAAGTATTTTCTCAAAGATATGGTATTACCTCCTTTGGTGTCCGATTTCTTACGCCTTTTAAGGAATTTGCCTGTAGTCCTTCGTTACGCTCGAGATTTAAAAAAGAACAAAACATTTAAAGATGTAAAATCGGGAAAAGTTTATATTTTGGGTAATGGCCCCTCGTTAAGCGAGGTTAATTTCTTAGCTCTGAGTGGCCATGATGTGGTTACTATGAATAGTTTTCACCGAGGTGAAGTAAATGCCAACTTAAATGTGGTCGCACACTGCTTCGGCGAGCCCATAAACTCTTCAGCTTGGATGTTCGATGATTTTGAAGACTGCCTGATTAACAACCATGCAGAGTCTCACTGGGTCCATTATTCTAGCCTTTCGTCTGCTAAAGAACTGCAGATCCCAGTGCAGATTGTAGTGCCAGGTATAGAAGCTACGCTCTGGCGGTCTTCGAAAGTTGATCTAAGCTCCCTATCTCTGGGTTACGCATCTACTGCACAGCTCGCAATACAAGTGGCAATGTATCTTGGGTATGACGACATTGTTCTGCTAGGATTTGATCATGATTGGCTTGCTAGTCGGGACTATTCGAGGCATTTTTACAGTGACGAAAAAGATCTGACTGATACGCTTTTCCAAAATTCATATCTTAGTATTCTCGAGATGTTAGAAAGACTCTGGCGTCTGTATATATCAATTGCAGCTAGTGCCACTAAAAGTGAGATAAAAATAACCAATTGCACGCGTAATAGTCATCTTGATGTGTTTCCATTTGAACTGATTGATGACTTTTATTTACAAGACAGCGATAGGAAATCAGTTAGAGAGGATGCGTTATGACAGAAAACTGGAACCGATGAATCTTTTTAGGAGAGTTTGATGAAAAAAATGTTGTTAACGGGTGGGTCTGGAATGGTCGGCCGCAACCTTCAGGAGCATCCAGGTATATCCGAATGGGATCTATATGCCCCCACGAGCTCTGAACTAGATTTAACCGACTCAATTGCAGTTGCCGCCTACATTAAAAGTTTAGTGCCTGACATTATTGTGCACAGTGCGGGCAAAGTAGGTGGAATCCAGGCTAATATTAACTCTCCAGTTACATTTTTAGACCAAAATATTACGATGGGTCGCAATGTGGTTATGGGTGGGTTCTACTCTGGAGTGAAAAATCTTATAAATCTGGCATCTACATGCATATATCCACGTGAAGCAAAAAATCCGTTGACGGAAGATCTAGTGCTGTCTGGATCGCTTGAGCAAACGAACGAGGGTTACGCATTGGCGAAAATCTCTACACTACGATTATGTGAATACATCAGAAGAGAAGATCCTAGTTTTATTTACAAAAGTATAATTCCTTGTAACCTCTACGGTCGCTATGACCATTTTGACCCTATAAAGTCACATTTATTACCAGCTATAGTACAAAAAGTATACGATGCGAAGATGAATTCTAGCGACCAGATTGAAATTTGGGGTGACGGATCTGCCCGACGCGAATTTATGAGTTGCGGTGATTTAGCAGATATATTGATTCATGCTGCGTCAGACTTGTCTCAAGTGCCCGACTTAATGAACGCTGGAGTAGGTCACGATTATTCGGTTTTAGAATACTATCAGCGAGTAAGTGACGTCGTTGGATGGGATGGAAAATTCGTATTTGATACATCAAAACCGAAGGGCATGCATCAAAAGCTCTGCGATGTGACTCGGCTGCATGATTGGGGTTGGAAATCTAACATCTCGCTCGAACGAGGCATTGAAATTGCCTATAACTATTTTTTGGAGATCAAATAAATGGCTTTTAAGTTTCCTTTAGCTACATCATCCTGGGATCAGGATGAATATAACGCATTACAGCGTGTGATTAAGTCCGATCATTATTCTATGGGTTCCGAAGTATCGCGTTTCGAAGCGCAATTTGCAGAATACTTTGGCGCTAAATACGCCGTAATGGTGAATTCAGGTTCTTCAGCGAATCTTCTTATGGTGTCAGCTTTGCTTTACAGCAAAGATCCAAAGACCTCACTAATAGCTGGTGACCAAGTGATAGTCCCGGCGGTGAGTTGGTCAACCACTTACTATCCTCTTGCGCAATGTGGTCTTGTCCAGAAATTTGTGGATATCGACCTTGAGACATTAAATTACGATATGGCTGCTTTAGAGGCCGCAATTGATAGCGACACTAGAGCAATAATGGTTGTGAATTTGTTAGGTAACCCTAATGAGTTTGACAAGCTAACCGCTCTTGCGAATAAATATGATTTGCTATTGTTAGAGGATAACTGTGAAAGTATGGGTTCCGTATTTAATGAAAAGTATGCTGGGACATTTGGAGTAGTCGGCAGTTTCTCGACCTATTTTTCTCATCATATTTCCACTATGGAAGGGGGGGTAGTCCTTACTGACAGTGAAGAACTATATCACATCATGTTGTCTCTGAGATCTCACGGATGGACTCGTAATCTGCCAAAGATTAACAAGGTTACTGGGGTGAAGAGTGATGATCCGATGGAGGAAAGCTTTAATTTTGTGTTGCCAGGCTACAATTTGCGACCGCTTGAAATGTCTGGCGCTCTAGGGGTAGAGCAACTCAAAAAACTACCATCCCTACTTGAGGGAAGGCGTCGGAATGCAGCAGTTTTTCAGGATATACTCGGTAATTTGAAAACCTTTCATATGCAAAAAGAAATAGGCTCAAGCAGCTGGTTTGGGTTTTCTCTTGTCCTGACTGATGAGACAGATATCTCTCGGGCAGAATTTGCGGATGTTCTTAATAAGGCGGGTTTTGAGTGTCGTCCGATTGTTTCGGGAAATTTCGCTTCGAAACTAGTAATGAAACATATGCCACACACGGTACATGGAACATTAACGAATGCAGATTATGTGGACAACAGAGGCCTTTTTGTGGGTAATCATCACTTCGATATCTCTGAAGCAGCCCAAGTCTTATCAATGATCGATTTAAATTATAGGGCATAGTGGTGTGAATTATCATAGCTGTAAAGCGGGTTTAAGTTGGTTTGGTGTTGCCACGGCGGTGTTTTTCATCGTAAACGTGACCGCAGAAGAATATGAATTTTCAGAAGTTGAGGTTTCGAGTCACGAAGCTTCGTTGATCTCTGAGAATCATTCATCTGAAGGAAGCCTTCTGACCATGGGCAATCAGCTTATGCATATTTTTCGGCTTACAAGGTTAGGTGGTAATCACGTTTCTAATGATGGTGCTGTGGCCATAAGATCAAGTGATAATGGCGGTCTGACTTGGGGTCGCGCGGAAATTTTAGTCGATGGTGAATATGATCAACGCAACGCGCGATCTGGAATTATAAATCAAGACATAATCACCTTTTTTAGAACTTACGACGCTAACTCGATGACGCCCATAAACTTGCAGTACATCGTGGGTACGGAGCAGGGTAAAGTTTGGACAGCCCCCAAAATAGTCCCATTCGTAGAACTGACTGATGATTTTTATGAAATGTGGATTGATAATCCGCAGGAGATTGATGGTGGGATGTTATTTACATTGCATGCCGTTGGTTTCTTTCAGCTTTGGAAGGCTGAAATCTCGCCATCATTAGAGATAGTAAATGCAAGGCCCATCTACACGCTGGATTATAGGGACTCTCAAGACTACTCGGGGATTGACGAGCCTGAGTTACTGCAGTTTAGTGATGGTAAGCTCTTAGTGGTTTTTCGTAATGATAGTGTGGAAAGATACTCTAGGTCTTTTTTAGCGATGACCTCCATTGATGGTGGGTCAACTTTCTCCCCAATCTTTGATACCAAACTGTGTGCGCCTGGCTTCTCAAAGGCGGTGGCCCCTCATTTAATAAAAAGCGACGCCGAGGGAGGCTTTATATTGTTAGGTTCCTACCGAGATTATTTCTATACGTTTGAAGAAAACTCGGAGTACTTGGGAAGCGATAAAATGTGTCTTTCATCTGGAATAATTAGTTCGGAAGGTGAGGTTATTCTTGGGGATGAAATTTTTATTGAAAGGCCATTGAAAGGTCGAAATGGACTATATTCACGTATGTATGGATACCCTGTGAGTGCATATCTAGATCAATCTAGCTGGCTAGTGATCTTCACCGATTCAATGCAAGCCGCTGAGCTAGGTGTTGAACAAGCCCACTTGTTTCAATTTGAGCTTAGTATAGTGGATAAGGGCAATGGCGCGGGTGATATTGTTAGCAACCTAGTAAGTAGCCTCAATATAAGGACTCAGCATCCTGAGGTAATAGTGGCTGATAGCGGTGATGACGTTAACATTGAAAATATTTATAATATATCAGATCTCTCGGTTCGTCCTTTCTCGGAACCTCTTTCATTAAAATTGACCTCTAGTATCAAGGCGGGTGTCAAAAATGAATGGCTTGATTCAGCGACTAGCAACTTGATAAGTCTCATTATAGACGATGTGCAAATAGATGAATCAGTGCCGGATTATATTTATGACTTTAATGAGGATGGAGTTTTAAGTTCCGGCGATGCCTTAACATTGAGTAGAATTCGTACCGGTATTGCTGAGCGGGCAACGGTCATTCCTCTGTTTGATAAGGCAGCGGTGATTAAATTAAATGAACGTGAAGATCTACTTGAGTTTTTACGTTTTAGGGGGTCGGTGAGTGCCGTTATTGTTGGCGATATATTGGAAGAATTTGTAGTATTTGAAAGCGATATATGCCCCGTTTTCTCTGGATTGAATTTCTTAGTTATGAGTCCAGGCGAGCCTATTACTCTCTCATCTATGCTGTCTGCCGAACTCGCCGATGATAAAATTTTTACACTAGAAACCTCTCACAATGAACTGATTGATATCAGAGAAGCTGATGATGCGTTGGTTTCGGTAGCACCGACTGACTCCGAGTATGTTGTAACTTCTATTGAAGTTTCCTACAGTTCACGAGATTGTAATGACGCTAGAGAGTATGCGGTCATATTACTTTCGTCAGATTTGGATTCAGACTCACGATTAAACAAAGAAGACGCTGACATAGATGGCGATGGATTTATCAATTCGGTTGACGCACTATCCTGGGATGCGAGTAATTGGAGTGATTTGGATCATGATGGTGTTGGTGACCAAGGCGATTTAGATTTGGATAATGATGGAATTCTAAATGATGATGATGATGATGATGATGGCGATGGTAAAAAAGACGAAATTGACTGGAACCCACTTCACAGGTCTATTTAACCTATTTGATTTAACACCTCGGCTGGGCATCTTTATTTTTCTTCTGGTCGCTAATGGGTGTGGTGGGAGCGGTGGCGAAGCGAGTAATCTAAGCAGGATGTTGTTAGTCCAGAGCGGGTCGGACTGTACGCAGCCCGACTGTGCAATTTATCTATTTAGCGAGGTTGGTTCACAAAGTGGCTCCCTTCAAGAGATTTCATTCGGTATTAGACCAGTGATTGCAGGGATCTCTGCTGCGCAGGGATTTCGGTTTCAAGTAAATTTTTTAGATTCAGCTCAAATTAGGGGTTCTCTCAGATACGCGACGTCACTTCCTGGCGAATTAGATTGCTATGACTCTCCTGGCGTCGTTACCTGCCTTTGGTTGAGTGTGTCGAATTTAAGTAATATTGACTTTGAGGGTGTTAGGGTCTTAACCATACAAATTCCAAGGGCTCATGAAGTAAATTTTGAGCGCGTGACTTTACAAGTGACTATCGATGGCGGTATTGAAGGCGGATATGATTATAGGAGTGAGCGTTTAGTTTATTGATTAACGGTGGTGTGTTCTAATATTCTAGTGGCCAGACAGGTGATTCTCACTCTGTCCAATTATAAATGACTTAAGGAAGCCATGTTCATATGCAGGCTGAAAAAAATGATGTTAACTATGCATTTAAAGAAATCATGAAAAAAGCATGGATAGTAAATCCTTATGGAGCACTTCCAACAGAAGGATGGTTAGAGTATAGAAGCTTCAAGCTTGCTAGAGAATTAATTAGTAGAGGTTTTGAAGTTACAATTTGGATCAGTAAGTTTGAACATAGGAAAAAACAATTTAGAGAAAATAGTATTTTTAGAGAAAATTCTGAAATACATAATAATCTCAAAATAATTGGTCTAGATGGTCCAGGCTATAAAAAAAATATTTCTTTTGCCAGAATTATGCATGAAGATCAATTTGGTAAACGATTTTATAAAGAAGCCATAAATTATGATGAGCCAGATGTAATTATAATTGGCGATCCTTCTTTGTTTTTTTCGAAATACGTTACTAGATATCTAAACAATAGATCTTCTAAATTGATTGTAGATATTATTGATCTTTGGCCAGAATTATTTAAAGTTGCATTGCCCAAACTGATATCAAAATATCACAAATATATATTTTATTTCCTTTATCAAAGAAGAAAAAAATTAATTGACCTTTCTGATGGAGTGGTTGGGTGCACTAATGATTATTTACAAAGAGCTAATGTTCCAAAAGATAAACCACAGGCAGTCTCATATTTTGGTATTGATGCTGATGTATTTTTATTACCAAAAATAGGTTCGCAGTCAGATAATGTTAGAGAATTTACTAACGATGCAGATTTGTCTGTAATTTTTGCAGGTACCTATGGAAGTGCTTATGATATCGATACAATTTTTAAAGCGATTAGTCTTAGCGTAAGCCAGAATGAAAATATAAAATATGTATTTATCGGTGATGGTATTTACTCAAATGAAATAAATAGATATCAAGAGCTTTATCCTAATACAGTTCTAAAGCTAGAGTCAGCGCCTCTTGATGAGCTTGTTGATATATATAGTAATTTTGATATTGGATTATGTACATATAGTAAGAATTCAACAGTATCTATGCCAACAAAATTTTATGATAATCTGGGTGCTGGCTTAGTCACTATTACATCTTTAAATGGTGAAATTTTATCTTTAATTAACAAACATCAATTGGGATTAATATATGAAGCTGGTAATTATATTTCTTTATTTGAAGCTATTATTAAACTAAAAAATGATAAGAAATTATTAATAGAACTAAAGAGTAATGTGAGGCTTGCAGCGCAAGATTTTTCTGCAATTATTCAATATAAGACTTTTGCAAACTTTATTGAAAAAATTATCGCTTAATTCGTTTATAGACATTTAAATTATATATAAGGAAAAATATGAATATTAGTATACTGGGAGTAGGTTATGTCGGTTTAGTGACAGGTTCCTGTTTATCTAAATATCATAATGTTATCTGTTGTGACATTGACCAAAAAAAAATAGAATCTCTCAAGAATCTAGACCTACCTATATATGAAGAAAAACTTCTAGATATAGTCACATCGTCCTATGACAATAAAAGTATTTCATTTACGTCAAGTTTAGAAGAATCGATTGAAGACTCAGAAATAATTTTTTTATGTGTAGGAACTCCAGAACGTAAAGATGGTTCAGCTAATTTAGACTATATTTTTGAAGCTGCAAGAAATATCGCCTCTATTTTAACAAACGACATCTTTATAGTATGCAAGTCAACTGTTCCTGTTGGAACATGCGAAAAAATTAATGACATCATCAAAGAGGGGCTAGAATTAAGAAAGAAAGATATTAAAGTTAGAGTTATCTCAAACCCAGAATTTCTTCGAGAAGGGAGTGCTGTTTATGACTTTCTCAATCCTGATAGAGTTATTATAGGACTCGAAGAAGATGCTACAGCCAAAGAAACCATGGAAAATCTATATTTAGATTTTGTTAATGATAAAAAACAAATAATATTTATGCCAATAAGAGATGCTGAACTATCAAAATATACTTCCAATGCAATGCTAGCAACTAAAATATCATTTATGAATGAAATATCTAATATTTGCGATCTTTTGGGAGTTGATGTGATGAATGTTCGTGAAGGTATAGGTACTGATCCAAGGATAGGTTTTAATTTTATAAATCCTGGATGTGGTTATGGCGGATCTTGTTTTCCTAAAGATGTAAAAGCATTAATTAATTCAGCAAACGAAGTTAATTTTAACGCTAAACTCCTTAAAGCAGTTGACGCTAGAAATAGTACTCAAAAAGAATATTTATCAAAAAAAGTAATAGATTATTTTGGTTTTAAAACTCAAAAAACTATAACAGTATTTGGACTAGCTTTTAAACCTGATACAGATGATATGCGTGAAGCAAGCTCAGTGGTCATAATTAATCAATTAATAGAAAATGGATTTACTATTAAAGCTCATGATCCAGTAGCTAGATTGAAGGCAGAAAAGATTTTTTTAAAGCAATCACCATTTATTACATTTCATGATGATCAATATGAAGCCCTTCAGAATTCAGAGGCTTTATTATTAATTACTGAATGGGATAGTTATAAAGAAATAGACTTTAATAAAGCTGCTAAACAAATGAATGCCAAAGTAATTTTTGATGGAAGAAATATATACAATAAAGCAAAACTCTTATCTGAGGGTTGGAGCTATTTTGGGATAGGAAGATGAAAGATAAGAACATACTTATAACAGGCGGAGCTGGCTTTGTTGGTTCTGCTCTTGCAAAAACTTTGGCAGAGCATAATAAAGTAATATCTTTAGATAACTACTTTACTGGATCAAAATTAAATCACTCAAAGAAAGTTACTTATGTTGAGGGTGATGTTAAAGATATCCAAAATATTTTCATTAATGAATATTTTGATTTAATTTACCATCTTGGTGAATATTCTAGAGTAGAACAAAGTTACAAAGATTATGATTTTGTTAATAGATTTAATATATTAAATTTTTCCTATATTTTAGACTTTTCAAAAGAGAAAGATGCAAAATTAATATATTCTGGTTCGAGTACAAAATTTGCACTTTATGAAGCGGAAGATACACATTCACCCTATTCTTGGTCAAAAAAGAAAAATACCGAACATTTGCAGCTTTATGCGAAGTGGTTTGGTTTAGATTATGCAATTACATACTTTTACAATGTTTATGGTGAAGGCGAAATAAATACTGGAAAATACTCTACAGTCGTTGCAAAGTTTCTTGAAAGTTATAAGAGTAAATCTGACCATATTATGGTAGTCGAGCCTGGTACTCAGAAAAGATATTTTACTCACATTAATGATGTTGTCTCTGCATTAGTCTTAGTTGGTGAAAGTGGCAGAGGAGATGGTTATGGTATTGGTTCTGATGAGCCTTATACAATCCTAGAACTTGCAGAAATGATAGGCTTGCCTATTAAAATGTCTCCAAAACGAAGAGGCAATAGGATGGATGCAGAATTAGTAATTGAAAAAACAAAAGCACTAGGGTGGCAGTGTAAAAATAATTTAGAAAATTACATCACAGAAATGAAGAAGAGTTTTCAAGATTGATTACTAGATTCTTAGACTTAATATTTTCAGGCATAGCGCTTGTATTTTCTTCTTCATTATTCTTAACAACTATCTTTATTTTTCTTCCCCTGTTGGCCTCAGCGTCAGAGTCGTGTCGTAAAAATTATTTAGTTAGATTTACCAATCGGTCAATTTTTAAATAACTATCTTATTACGGCTTTTGAGCTGGCAGATAGATTTCGATTAGGTTTTACATAAGTGTTTGGTAGTACTAACAGAGGACAAATTGTGACTGACGCCGCTTTAAGAATTAGAAAAGCCATGGACAGTGATGTTGATCAAATAGTATCGGTGCATAGGGCAGCATTTTCAGGCTTTTATCTTGACAGAATGGGGCCTGCGTTTCTTAGGGTATATTATGAATGTGCCCTAGCTAATGCTGGAGTTATTAGTTTGGTGGCTGTTCAGGAATCAGGCGCTATCAAGGGATTCGTGGTCGGATTTAAATCCCCAAAGTTGTTTTATACTGAGTTTAAATCGGTCAAAAGTCGATTACTTCTTCCTATGATTCTTGCAATACTTCGCCGACCATCGCTTTTAATACCTAGTGTTGCTAATGTTTTTAAGGTTGATAAAGACTCAACTACTGAAAATGATGGAACTTATACGGAGCTTGTCTCAATCGGAGTTACAGGGAATGGTAAGGGGATAGGTAGCCAGTTGTTACGCAAATTTATTGATGTCGCCCATTTGTCTGAGGTTAACGAAATTCGTTTGACAACTAATAGAGATGATAACGATAGCGTGAACCAATTCTATCTAAAGCATGGGTTTCAAAATATGGGTATAGAATATCGTAATAAACGTGCGTTAAATAAATATTCTTTAGAAATATCAGACGTAGGCTTTGAGGAGAAGACATGAACTGGGATATACAGCTTTTTAAGCTCAATTTTGATGGTCGAGAAGTGGACGCTGTTGCCAAAGTAGTTTCTGGTGGCTGGCTGTCAATGGGTGAGAAAATTTTAGATTTCGAGAGCTCTTTTGAAGGCCTACTCGCCGAACAGTCCTATTGCAGTGCTGTTACCAATTGCACTGCCGCACTGCATCTTGCTCTTCTCGCTCTTGACGTAACAAAAGGCGATGAGGTGATAATTCCCGCTTTAACTTTTGTCGCTGACGCGAATGTAGTTAATATCGTTGGAGCAACACCTGTCCTTGCTGATTGTACTTCCACAGACGACTGGAATATGTCAGTGGGTAGTATTGAGGCCAAAATTACGGAGCGCACCAAAGTTGTTATCGTAGTGCACTATGCGGGTTATCCATGCAAAGACATCGGGAAGATAACCGAGTTATGTAAAGAGAGGGGTTTAGGTTTAATTGAGGATGTTGCTCATGCGCCAGGAGCCACATTTGATGGAAAAGCCTGTGGTACTTGGGGTGATATTGGTTGTTTCTCGTTCTTTAGCAATAAGAACCTGTCTATCGGAGAGGGCGGGATGGTCTCAACGTGTAGTGAGGATTTGAGTAAAAAAATTCGATATTTGCGTTCACATGGTATGACATCGCTAACCTTGGATCGTCATAAAGGCAGGTCGATAACTTACGATGTCGCTCACCCCGGTCTTAACTATCGTATGGATGAAATGCGTGCTGCTCTAGGCTCAGTACAGTTAGATAAGTTGCTAGAAGGTAACCGTAACCGAAAGGAGTTAACCGAACGCTACCGAGCTAATCTGAAGAATTCGTCTGTAGAGATGCCATTCTCAGACCAGCCAACGGGATCTTTGTCTGCGTATCATATTTTGCCTGTTCTTTTACCTGCTCATACTGACCGTGTCGCTGTGATAAATGCCCTCAAAGAAAAACGTATTCAGTCTAGTATTCATTACCCGCCATTTTGGAATTTCACTGCCTACGAAGGACAGTTTTCACCTAAGCAGGCACCAATAGTCGCACAAATATGTGAAAGGCAGTTGACGCTCCCTTTATTTCCAACAATGACGAAGGCGGAGGTAGATCAGGTGACAACAGTTTTATTGCAGGCAGTAGGGTGAGGTTTTCAAATGGATAATATGTCAGTCTTATTATTTACAGCTGTTCTTTTTAGCTTAAGCCGCTGACTTAAATAGACAAATATAGATTTTTTTCGTGCCATTTATGAGTGCTTTTTATGAGGAGATTTTTATGCAACGCTTTTTTGATTTACTGTTCTCATCCGTAGCAATTATTTTCTTGTTACCCCTTCTCATTCCAGTCATGGTTATACTTAGGCTTACTGGGGAAGGGGAGGTGTTCTTTCGCCAAGCACGTGTTGGTAAAGATAAGGTTAGTTTCAGTTTGCTCAAATTTGCTACGATGTTGAAGAATAGCGAGCAGATAGGTGCTGGTACCGTTACGCTCAAAGATGATTTTCGGGTGTTGCCTGTTGGCGCATTTTTGCGCAAAACAAAACTCAATGAGCTGCCGCAATTATTCAATATTCTGTTAGGAGATATGAGCATCATTGGGCCCAGGCCGCTGCATAACAAACAGTTTTCTTTTTATTCGGATGAGGATCAGATAATTATTTCCTCAACAATGCCTGGTTTGTCTGGTGTTGGCTCTATTGTTTTTAGAGACGAAGAAAAAATACTCCAAAGTAGCAGCGACCCTGACAAAACCTATCGCGATAAGATCACCCCAGAAAAAGCGAAATTAGAAAAATGGTACGTTGAACATAAGTCGTTACTACTTTACTTTAGGCTAATTCTGCTGACGGTCATCGCAATTGTTTTTTCGAGTGTTGATATGAAAAAATACTTTAAAGACTTTTGATTACTTTGCATAATTTTGATTTATAAGGGAGAGTGAAATAACATGGACATTAGTAACTATTGGAATGATATTGATGTAAGGCTTGAGAAGCTGGTTAAAGAAGGTTCTGTCAAATTACCGCCATTGGATTTTTTTAATCTCAGTGCTATTGCCAAAAACATTAGTGACGACATGAATGGGGAAACATTTTCTGAGTTGTGCCCGAGTCACGAGGCTTTTTTACAAGAACTTAATTTGGAAGAGCACTTGACACCGCAGTTGTATGAGATTGCTCGCAATTTATTGGGGTATAAGGGTGAGTTAGCAAATCAATATCATATCGCTCGTCGTGTTGAACCTGGTAACTCAAAGGAACTATACAGGGCTCACTTTGATTCTCATCTGTTTACTTTAGTTTTGCCTTTAAAAATACCTATGGCTCAGAAAGGTGGGTCGGTTGGTGATCTAATTTATTTTCCTAATGCTCGAGGAAGGCCAAAAAATGAGGCAAGTAACTTTTTAGGAAAAGTCTATCATAAAAAATATGCGTCAAAGGAGGGTTTGGATGATTTTGCTCTCAAGCATGAAAGAATAACGGATGATTTCCAGGACCACTGCCCTCTATTATTTATGGGCAACACGACGCTGCATACCAATAAGCAGGTCTCATCGGACTGCTCCACTTACCGTCTTACTCTTTTGGCACACTTTTTTGATCCCAGTCCGAAATATGGCGTTGGTGGCCTGGTAAGATTGCTTAGAGCTAGATAAATTAGTAGTAACGCGAACTCTCTAACGCCTTCACTGAATAAATAATAAAATCTGATTGACGCAACGATGGCAGGAGTCTGCTATTTTGCGCCCATTATCAGGCTTGGTTAAATAAATTGAAGTATTTATCCTTATTGGAGAATGTAAGCATGATTAGGTTCCTAGATATTTTATTTTCTAGTCTGGCGATTGTTACTCTTTTACCCTTATTATTACCAATTATGTTGATATTAAAGTTCTCCGGTGAGGGAGAGGTTTTTTTTCTACAAGATCGGATTGGGAAAAATAAGGAAATTTTTAGACTCTTTAAATATACCACCATGTTAAAAAATAGCTCTAGTATTGGGACAGGGACAGTTACGATAAAGGATGATCCCAGAGTGCTCCCGGTAGGGAGGTTTTTAAGAAAAACAAAGATAAATGAATTGCCACAGTTACTTAATGTCTTTCTTGGGGATATGAGTATGATCGGCCCAAGACCACAGGCACCAAGGTGTTTTGACGCTTTCCCAGTTGGTGTGCAGGATGTCATAGTCCAGATAAAACCGGGGCTTTCTGGAATCGGTCCGATAGTATTCCGTGGGGAAGAAGAAATTCTTGAAGGCAATAATGGAATGCTAGACTTTTATGACAATATAATTGGGCCATACAAAGGAAATGTCGAAGCCTGGTATGTTGGGAAAGACAGCTTATGTTCCTATTTTTCCCTTATCCTACTTACTGTCTGGGTTGTCGTTTTCCCTAAGTCAGACATGGTTTGGAGGTTATATAAAGATTTACCAATTCCCCCTTATACTTTGAAGAAAGACTTGAAATATCCCTATTAGTCGGTGGTAGAGTTGGATTAAGTATATCGAATGGATTAAGCGGCAGTTAATTAAAATAGTAAGTTATGTCAATAACGAAGGTTTTCATTAAAAAGGAGATAAAAAATGGGATTAATTAAAATTTGGTCTGTCGGAATTCTTTTTTTGTTACTTGCGGGCTGCGGCGGTAACGACTCTAAAAATTCGGTTCCTTTGTTATCATTTAATATCCCGAGTGAAGTTGCAGAAGGATCCTTAGTAACATTGGCATCTTCTTCGACTGATTTTGGTTTTCAGGGTTCAGTGTCACAGGCCCTACTGGCTCGCAACTCCTTACTCCCCATGGATCCTTGAAATACCGAAGCGGTCTCTAGGCTTCGGTAATATGCAGGGCCTAAAATCGGTAGGAAAGTCAGTGTTTTTACAAAACGAACTATTGGAGTGGAGTGGCTAGATCTAGAGCTCTTTCTGACACCTGATAAATACTGTTATCGTGCTTCAAGAGATGCTGCGTATTTAAACAACCACTCGCCGAAGCCATTGGGCAAGATCAGTCTC
>MDSY01011796.1_pt1 | contig 28026 bp, 27 predicted proteins | sample 811131 | NCBI WGS metagenome assembly MDSY01 (sample SAMN05326643, study PRJNA326480) | marine metagenome | isolation source: seawater | place: Atlantic Ocean: South West | collected 2010
ATAGAAGGTAAATTACCAAAAGTACAAGTTTTTAAAGAGTTAATTTCATTTTTTAATTTATTTAAATTATTTTTATTTAATTCTTCACATTTAATAATTTTATCTGACTCTAAACCAATTATTGAATATCTTCCTCTACTAGATCCACCTTCAACAGATTCAAGTAAAAAATTATTCTCATTTTTTTTTATTAATTTTAAATATGCAGTAATAGGTGTTTCTAAATCTGCTGTAATTTCTGTCCATAAACATAATCTATTATATTTTTTAGAATTAAATTTTTTTGAAAAGGTTTTTATATCTGGTGTAATATTCAATTTTTTTAATATTGTAGTTTATTTATAAAATCATTAACAATATTATTGTTAATTTTAATAGGATATTTTTTTTCTAATATTTTTATTAATTGTTGAAAGTTATCAATTCCATAAATTTTATTTAAATCATTATTTATTTTATTATATTTTTCATCATCAAAATTGACTTCAATTTCAGTTAAAACTTTCAAAATATTATATTTATCATTACTCTCATATTCGTGAATTGCATCTTTTTTTGATTTGAAAGCTTTTTCTACTATATCTTGAGAAAAACCTTGATTGATCATTTCTTCTCTATTTATTTTTTTTGTAGTTCTGCTATTCATATCTAATGAATCGCTAATTTTAAAAAATTCTTTATTTTCATCTAATTTTTTTTTAAATAAATTTATTTTGTTTGTAATTTTTTTTTTAACAGTTTCTTTTTTTATATCTTCGTATATGTCATCGTAAGATTCTTCAATATTTTTTTGTTTACTTGGTAAAATTTCATCTATTCTCGTAATAAAAAAACCTTCTTCAATTTCTTCTATAAATAAATCTGAATCTATTTCTTTATTAAAAACATCTTTAAAAAAACTTTTATTTTTAAATTCATTTAAATTTTCTTTAAGAAAATTTTTTTTTTCTACTAATTTTTTTTGTTTTACATCTAAATCTAATTTATTACCTATTTCTTCTAATGAAATACCATTAGATAATTCATTTTCAGTTTCAGATATTAGTAAATCTAATTCATCATATGATTTATTTTCTATAATTTCTTGCTTAATTAAATCTTTAACTTCTTCAAATTTTTTAACCTTACCTTCTTTAATTTCAGTAACTTTTAATATATGCCATCCAATATCTGATTTTATTAATTCAGTATGTTCGTTTTTTTTTAAATTAAATACTGATTCTGAAAATTCAGTGAATAATTGACTTTTTTCAACTAATCCAAGTGAAATATATGAAAAATTAGAAGATTTATTTTCATCAGCTAATTTTTTAAAGTCATCATCTTTTTTTATTAACTTAAATGTTTTTAAACCATCTTCCTTTTTATTAAAAAATAATTGTTCAACTTTTCTTTTTTCAGATATTAAATAATCGTTTTTTTGTAATTCATATAATTCTAAAATTTCATTTTCTTCTATAGTAATTCTTTTTTTTAGTTCATTTAAATCTATGTAAATATAAGTAAAAGATCTTCTTTCATCAAAAAAATAATTTTTTTTGTTTTTTTCATAAAATTCTTCAACAGAAATATCTGGATCAATTTTTATACTTTTTGCTTCAAATATTTTATCAATACTTGCAATATCAAAAGATCTTTTTTCTTCAAGTTGATTATATATTTTTTTGCTTAAATTAACCGGATAAGTAATTTTATTTTCAAAATAACCTGATATTTGCTCAATTAAAATTTGATTTTTTAAATAATTTAAATAATTTTCTTCAGATCCAAAGTTCCTATTAACAAAATTAATAAAAATATTTTCATCAAAATTGTCTTTTTTAAGTTCATTATGAAATAATGTATTTTGAAGAATATTTTTTCGAAGTACATTTTCAGAAATATTTAATTTCATTGATGTAGCAGCCTCTATTATTAGATATCTATTGGCTATATTACTTAATGTTTCATTTGCAATTTTTTTTAAATTATTTTTCGATAAATCGTTATTATTTTTTCTATGTGAATTAACGTTTGATTGAAATTCAGCTAAAAATATTTCTCTACTTATTTTAGTTTTACCAATCTTTATAACATAATTGCTTGGATTACGAAATATATCACCAACACCCCAAAAGGTAAAACTTATAAATATGAAAAAAAAGAGTAAGCCTAAAAACCAACTCTTTATATATTTCTTTATATATTGAAGCATTTCTTTAATATAAGATATTAAATATTATCAAAGAAACAATGAATAAAGATAAATTAATCATTGCAAATTGGAAAATGAATTTTTTTTATAAAAATGCATCCATTTTTTGCAAAAAATTAATCTCAAAAAAGAATATTAATTGTAAATTTATCATTTGTCCTCCATTTCCATTAATTCTACCGTTATCATCAAAATATAAAAAAATAGATTTTGGTGCTCAAGATTGTCATTTTGAAAAATCTGGCCCTTACACTGGAGATGTAAGTGTATCAATGATAAAAAATATTAATTGTAAATACGTAATTATTGGACATTCAGAAAGAAGACAAAATCATTTTGAAGATGGTATTGTTTTAAAAAAAAAATTACAATCTGTTATTAATGAAAATCTTACCCCTATATTCTGTATTGGTGAAAATATTAAAATAAGAAAAAATGGTAAAACTAAAAATTTTCTATTAAATCAATTAAGGAAATCATTACCAAAAAATAATATAAAAAAAATAATTATCGCATATGAACCTATTTGGGCAATTGGTACCGGTAAAACACCTACAATAGAGGAAATTTCTGATATAAATATTTATATTAAAAAAATTATTTCTAAAATTAATCCTTCATATAATAAGACAAGAATATTATATGGTGGTTCTGTAAACAAAAGAAATGCCATTGATTTCTTAAATAATTCTAATATTGATGGATTATTAGTTGGAGGAGCAAGTTTAAATTTTAATAGCTTTTATTCTATTTTATCTTATAAATAATTAATTAATAATTATGTTTGATTCTTTTAAAATAATTAATATATAATTCAAGAATATATGGCATCTATATTATTAACTATCCATATTATTGTAGCGATAAGCTTGGTTATATCTGTCTTACTACAAAGAAGTGAAGGGGGATTAGGCGGTTTAGGTGGAGGTATGTCTAATATCATGTCTTCACAATCTAGTAATAGTTTTATAACAAAATTAACTTTATATTTAGCAACTGGTTTTATTGTAACTAGTATTTCTTTAGCAATTGTTTCTGGAAATTCTTATAAAGATTCTATAATTAAAAATGATATAATTGAAAGTATTAAGGAGAATGATGTACCAACAGTCCCATTGGCAGAATAATTTTTATATATTATATTTTTTTGAAATTTTAAAAAGAGGCACTTTTGCCTCTTTTTTTTTTGGTTTTAATATTTTAAATGACTAAATATATTTTTATTACAGGCGGTGTTACTTCAGCTTTAGGAAAAGGGCTTGCGGCAGCATCATTGGCTGCACTTTTACAATCTAGAAATTTAAAAGTACATTTAAAAAAATTAGATCCATATTTAAACATAGATCCTGGAACTATGAGTCCTTATCAACATGGAGAGGTTTTTGTAACAGATGATGGAGCTGAAACAGATTTAGATTTAGGACATTACGAAAGATTTACTGGAGTTCCAACAAGAAAAAATGACAATATTACATCTGGGCAAATATTTTCAAACGTACTAGCAAAAGAAAGGAAGGGAGATTATTTAGGTTCAACTGTTCAAATCATCCCGCATGTAACTAATGAAATTAAAGAATTCATAATTAATAATAATAAAAAAGATGACGTTGTTTTATGTGAAATTGGAGGAACTGTAGGAGATATAGAAGGATTACCATTTTTAGAAGCAATTAGACAATTAAGAAACGATCTAGGTAAAGAAAATACTCTTTTTATTCATTTAACTCTTGTTCCTTATTTAGAAAGTTCTAGAGAATTTAAAACAAAACCAACTCAACATTCTGTCAAAGAACTCTTAGGATTAGGTATACAGCCAGATATATTATTATGTAGATGTGAAAGACCTCTTCCTGAAGATTCAAGAAAAAAAATTGCTTTGTTTTGTAATGTTGATGATAATTCAGTAATACCAGCACAAAATGTAAATAATATTTATGAAGTTCCTAGAAATTTACATAAATATAATTTAGATACAGAAGTTTGTAAATTTTTCAATTTAAAAACCAAAAAACCTGATTTAAAAAAATGGGAATTAATAGAAAAAAGAATTTCAAATCCAGAAGGAGATGTAACAATAGGGTTAGTTGGTAAATACAATACATTAGAAGATTCTTATAAATCCTTGGTTGAAGCGTTAATTCATGGTTCAATTTTTAATAATGTCAAATTAAATATAGAGTGGTTAGATTCTGAAATTTTTACAAAAAATAAAAAAGTTGAAGCTTTGAATAATATAAATGGAATATTAATTCCTGGTGGTTTTGGCGTAAGAGGGACTCAAGGAAAAATTAACGCCGCAAATTATGCTAGATTAAATAATGTTCCATATTTTGGAATATGTTTAGGTATGCAAATTGCTGTTATAGAGGCAGCAAGAAATTTACTTGGTTTAAAAAAAGCAGATTCTACAGAGTTTAATAAAACAAAAGATCCTGTTATTGGAATAATGACAGAATGGATGAAAAATAAAAAGAAAATTAAAACAAGTTTAAACGGAGATATGGGAGGTAGTATGCGCTTAGGTTCTTATGATTGTTTATTAAAAAAGAACACTAAAATTTATCAAATTTATAAAAAAAATAAAATAAGTGAGAGGCACAGGCACAGATATGAAGTAAATTTTAATTATCTAAAAAAATTAGAAAAATGTGGATTAATATTTTCTGGGTTATCACCAGATGGAAAATTACCAGAGATTTTAGAATTAAAAAATCATCCTTGGTTTATTGGAGTTCAGTTTCATCCAGAATTAAAGTCAAAACCATTTGATCCTCATCCTTTATTTGTTTCTTTTATTAAAGCTGCAGTTAAAAGATCTAGATTAATATAAAATGAAAAATCATATTGTTAAAATAGAAAAACATAATATTGCGAATAATTTACCATTAACTCTTGTTGCTGGTCCATGTGTCGTTGAAAGCCAACAACATGCGTTAGATGTCGCAGGTAAAATAAATGAGATTTGTTCTTTATTAGGAATAAATTTTATTTATAAATCATCCTTTGATAAAGCCAATAGAAGTAATATTAAAAGTTCTAGAGGTATTGGTTTAAATAAATCATTAAAAATTTTTTCTGAAATTAAAAAAAAAATTAAATGTCCAATAACAACAGATGTTCATGAACCAGATCAATGTAAAAAAATTTCTAAAGTTGTAGATTTGATTCAAATACCTGCTTTTTTATGCAGGCAAACAGATCTTTTAATTGCTGCAGCAAAAACAAAAAAACCTATAAATATAAAAAAAGGACAATTTGTATCTCCAACGGAAATATCGAATATTTTAACTAAAATAAAAAATAATAATAAAATTTTATTAACAGAAAGAGGTTTTAGTTTTGGTTATAATAATTTAATATCTGATATGAGATCTTTAGCTATTATGAAGAAAACTAAATTTCCTGTTATTTTTGATGCAACTCATTCTGTGCAACAACCAGGAGGTTTGTTAAAAAGTAGTGGTGGGCAACGTGAATTTGTTTCTGTACTTGCTAAAGCAGCTGTTTCTGTTGGTATAGCTGGAATACTTATTGAAACTCATAATAATCCAAATAAAGCTCCTAGTGATGGTCCTTGTATGTTACCATTAAAAGATCTACAAATTTTACTGGAAAAATTAATTGAATTAGATTTCGTTACTAAAAATAATTAAAAAAATAATTTTATGAGTGAAATAGTTAAAGTTATAGGTAGAGAAATTATTGATAGCAGAGGATTTCCAACTGTTGAAGCAGATGTTTATATTTCACCAACTAAATTTGGTAGAGCTTCAGTTCCTTCTGGTGCATCTACAGGAAAATATGAAGCACATGAGTTAAGAGATGGTGATAAAAAAAAATTTTTAGGAAACGGTGTTACAAAAGCAGTTAAAAATATAAACACTTTAATTTCTGATCATTTAAAAGGTAAAGATGTAGAAGATCAAAAAAATATAGATAATTTATTAATTGAATTAGATGGTACCACTAATAAAAAAAAATTAGGTGCAAATGCAATCTTGGCTGTAAGTATGGCTAATTATAGATTAGCAAAAGACGGTTATAAATATTCAAATTTTAGATTACCAGTTCCTTTAATTAATGTTTTAAATGGAGGAGTGCATGCAGATAATGGATTAGATATTCAAGAATTTATGATAGTACCAATTAAAGCAAACTCATTTAAGCACGCTACTCAAATATCATGTGAAATTTTTCATACTTTAAAAAAAATACTTTCTAATAATTCGTTATCTACTAATTTAGGCGATGAAGGCGGTTATGCACCACAATTAAAAAATCATTCTGAAGCATTAGATTATTTAATGAAATCTATTTCAAAAGCTGGGTATAAACCAGGAGAAGATGTATATATAGCACTAGATGCAGCTTCATCTGAATTTTATAAAAATAATAAATATGAATTAATAGGAGAGAATAAAAAACTTAATTCAGATCAATTAATTAAGTATTACGAAAAAATAACTTCATCTTATCCAATAATATCTATTGAAGACCCTATGTCTGAAGAAGATTTCGATGGTTGGAAAAACTTAACTAGAGTTCTAGGAAATAAAGTTCAGTTAGTTGGTGATGATTTATTTGTAACCAATGAAGAAAAACTACAAGATGGTATAAAAAATAAAATAGCAAACTCAATTTTAATTAAATTAAATCAGATTGGTACAGTTACTGAAACTATGAGAACAATAAAATTAGCAAAAGAAAATAATTATAGTACCATAATTTCTCATCGATCAGGTGAAACCGAAGATAATTTTATTGCAGGTTTAGCATGTGAAACTAATGCTGGCCAAATTAAAACTGGTTCTATGGCAAGATCAGAAAGATTATCAAAATATAATGAATTAATAAGAATTGATGAAAAATATAATGCTAAATATGCAGGAAAAGAGATCTTTGATTTTTTAAAATGAAAAATTATTTAATTGGGCTATTTGTTATATTAATAATTTTTATTATTTATTTAATGAATTTTAGTCAAAGTTCTTTTTTTACTTATTTAAAATTAAAAAATGAAGTAAAAGAAAAAAATGAAATTTTAGATTCTTACAAAAAAAAAAGTGAAGAATTAAAAAAAAATATTAAAAAACTTAATTCAAATGATCTTCAATATATAGAGGAAATAGCTAGAGATAAACATGATATGTCAAAACCTGATGAAAATATAATATTTAATAAAAAATAAATTGGTTTCATTTACTAAGAATAAAATATTAAATTATCCTGTAAGAAAAATTTATAATTTAGTATCTGATGTAAAAAAATATCCAATTTTTTTACCATGGTGCACAAATATAAAGATCATAAAAAAAAATAAGAAGTTCTTAATTACTAATGTAAGTGTAGGTTTTCAAAATATAAATGAGAGTTATACATGTAAAGTTTTATTATATAAAGATAAAAGAATTTCACTGGACTACATAAGTGGCCCGTTTGAATATTTAGAAATTGATTGGAAATTTAAAAAAATTTCACAAACCAAAACTAATGTTATTTTTTTTTGTAATTTTAAATTCAAATCTTTCTTTTTAAGATTGTGTACTAGTTTTTTTTTAGAAAATGCTATAGAAAAAATGGTAGACGCTTTTGAAAAAGAATTAAAGAAATAATTTAATCAAATCAATTGCTTTGTCAATTGAACCTAACCTAATTTTTTCACGATTACCTTTAATATTAAACTCATTAACTTTAATTTTTTTTTTATTTTTTACGCCAATATAAACTAAACCAACTTTTTTTTTTTTACTACCTCCACTTGGTCCAGCAATACCAGTAATTGATAAAGCGATATCAACGTTATTTTTTTTCCAAATTCCATTAACCATTTCTTTTGCAACCTCTTCACTAACAGCTCCATATTTATTTAATGTTTTTTTTTTATATTTAAATTTTTTTGTTTAGATAAATTTGAATAAGTAATACAACCATGTTTAAATACTTTTGAAGAGTCTGGAAAAGAAGTAATTAAAGCGGATAATAATCCACCAGTACACGATTCAGCAAATGCTAGTTTAATATTTTTTTTTAAACAAAGTTCGAAAACTTTTTTTGCTTTACGTTTAATTTTAATTGGAAACATAATTAAATAATAATATTTATTAAATTAATTACTATTAAAGCATAACCAGCTGCAATAATATCGTCAAAAATTATACCAAATCCATTCTGGAATTTTTTTTCAATAATCTTAATAGGATATGGTTTATAAATATCGAAAAATCTAAATAAAATAAAACCTAATACATAATTTTTAAATATTAAAGGTAAAAAAACTAAAACTAATGATTGTCCAATAAACTCGTCTATAACTATTTCTTTAGGATCCGATTTTTTATTAGTATCATTTTCAATAGCAATATATCCCAGCAAAGTAGTTAAAAGAATAAATATTAAAGTTGTTTCAAAATTAAAATGCTTTTGTATTAACCATATAATTACAACAGTAACAAAAGATGTTAATGTTCCAGGAAAAGGGGAGATGTATCCTAAACCAAAGAATGTTGATATTGATTTGTAAAAATTTTTTTTCATTTTAAATTAAATTTATTAGAGCAAAAGCTCCTAATCCTTCTTTATTTCCTAAAGGTCCCATTTTTTCAGTAGTAGTAGCTTTTATATTTACTTGATTTAAATTTAAATTTAATAATTTAGATATATTTGATTTCATTTTTTTTTGATATTTTGAAAATTTTGGCTCCTCGCCGATAAATGTTAAATCTATATTTCTAATATCTTTATTAATTTTTTTTTTCATTAATTCATATGTATATTTTAATATTTTAGCAGAATCTAAATTTTTATTTTTTTTACTAGTATCTGGAAAATGTATGCCGATATCACCTTCAGATATTGCGCCTAATATTCCATCTGAAATTGCGTGATAACCTAAATCACCATCGGAGTGAGCTATTAAAGTTTTATGAAAAGGAATTTTTACACCACATAAAATTAATTTTCCTTTTTTATTTATAAATCTATGAAAATCAATACCTAATCCAATTAAATTTGATTTATTTTTTGAATAATATAGTTTCTTAGCAAAAATAAGGTCGTTTTTATCCGTTATTTTTATATTTTCATTACTTCCATTAATATACTTTAATTCTTTATTTTTATTATCGAATAAAGATGAATCATCAGTAAAATTTTTTATATTAGTTTTGCGGTGTTTTTTTAATAATTCTTTAAAATTAAAACCTTGAGGCGTTTGTAAAGCAAATATTTTATCTCTATTTATTGATGAGATTTTATTTATCTCTATTTTTTTTATAGTATCTTGTATTTTAATCCTTGGTACTACGGCTTTAAATTCCTTCAATCTTTTAAAGATTTGAGAAATTAATTTTGTATCTACAAAAGGTCTATTAGCATCATGAATTAAAATATTTTTAGGATTAAACTTGTTTATAAATTTTAATCCGTAAAATACTGATTTTTGTCTAGAATCACCTCCATAAGTTCTAACAATTTTATTATTTTTGATAATTTTTTTAAAAAATTTCTTATGTTTTTTATTTAATACTAATAAAACAAGTCCAATTTCATGATTTTTAAGAAAATTCTTAATAGTGTGATTAATTAATATTTCCCCATATAACTCTGTATATTGCTTAGGATAAACTGAATTAAATCTTAAACTATCACCACATGCAACTATAATTGCTATATTTTTAATATAATTGTATTTTTTTATTGCCTTTTTTTTAATCATCTAGTTAAATTGCCTATATATTAAACATATTAAAATGGAATCGTTAATAAAAAATAAAAACATAAGTTCTGAATATATACTTAATTCTCTTCAGAGCCCGATATTAGTTATTAATTCTATAAATAAAAAGATTATTTATTGCAATAATTCTACCGAGATTTTTTTAGAAACAAGTAAAAAAAATATAATAAACCAAAAAATAAATAATATTTTTAAACATGATAGTTATTTTATAAGTTTAATTGATAAGTCTATTTCAACTAATAGAAGCGTTAATGAGTTAAATATACTAATAAATACTAATAAAAATGAATACAATGTTTCTGTTTCTATTTCTAAAATTGACAGCGAAGAAAATTTATTTTCAATTATTTTAAACGATTTATCAAAAAATTTTGAACTTTCAAAACAATTTGATTTTATAAAATCAGCTCAATCAGTTTCTTCTTTAGTTTCAATGTTATCACATGAAATCAAAAATCCACTATCAGGTATTAGAGGAGCATCACAAATTATTGAAAAAAGATTTGATTTTGATAATAAAGATTTAAATTTAATAAAATTGATAAATAATGAAACAGAAAGAATAAAAAAACTCTTAGATTCATTAGAAAATTTTACTGATGACAGGCCAATTAAAAAAAAAAACGTCAATCTTAATCAAATATTAAGGTATTCAAAAAACTCTGTAAAAGTAATGTTTTCAAGAAAAAATATAGCTTTTATAGAAAATTACGATCCTTCATTACCAGAAATTTATGGCAATAAAGACCAATTAATACAATTGTTTATTAATTTAATTAAAAATTCTGCAGAAGCTATTAACAATAGTGAAGGTATAATTAAAATTTCAACAAAATTTGAACATGGAAATCTACCAATTCAAATTTTAATTGAAGATAATGGTAACGGAATTCCAAATGAATTAAAAGATAATATATTTGATGCTTTTGTAACTAATAAAATAAATGGTAAAGGATTAGGTCTTTCAATATGTGCAAAAATAATCCAGTCACATTCTGGCTCGATAGAATTTGATAATATTAATAATAAGACAATATTTAAAGTAATGTTTAACAATAAATAAGATGATTAAACAAATATTTAATTTATGAATAAAAAAAAATTAATTTTAATAGCAGAAGATGATGTTTCTATAAGAACTGTTCTGTCAACAGAACTTGAAAATAAACATGAACTTAAATTGACAGATAATTGCGCTCAACTTTGGAAATGGGTATCAGATGGTTTGGGAGATTTAATAATTTTAGACGTTGTTATGCCTGATGAAAATGGACTTGAATTAATACCAAAAATTAAAGAATTACGACCTGATTTAAAAATAATAGTTATAAGCGCACAAAATACTATTTTAACTGCAATGCAAGCAATAGAAAAGGGTGCTTATGAATATTTAGCTAAACCATTTGATTTATCAGAATTAAATAAAATCATAACTATGGCTTTTTCAGATAATACTGAATCTGCTATCAATGATGAAATTAATTTAACTTCAAAAAATAAAGAAAAAGAAAACATTCCAATTATCGGAACATCATCATTAATGCAAAAAGTTTTTAAATCCATCGCAAAATTAGTTAATACAGATTTAACTGTCATGATATCTGGTGAGTCAGGCACAGGAAAAGAATTAGTTGCTAAAGTTTTACATGACCATGGCAAAAGAAAAGGTGGTCCTTTTATTGCAATTAATATGGCAGCCATTCCAGAAAATTTAATAGAAAGTGAATTATTTGGACATCAAAAAGGTTCTTTTACAGGAGCTTTTGCAAACAAAACTGGGAAATTTGAAGAAGCTGATAATGGAACATTATTTTTAGATGAAATAGGCGATATGCCATATGATGCTCAAACAAAATTATTAAGAGTAATTCAAGAAGGAGAATTTACTAGAATTGGTGATCATGCAAAAATTAAAACAAATGTAAGAATAATTACAGCTTCTCATAGAGATTTAACTGAATTAGTTAAAAATGGTGATTTTAGAGAAGATCTATTTTATAGATTAAATGTTTTTCCGATTAATATTCCACCTTTAAGATTAAGACTTAGTGATATAAAAAAATTAACTCTTCATTTTTTAAACAAATCATGTAAAGAAGGTTTGGATAAAAAAATTATTTCTGATGATGCTATAGAAGAATTAAAAAAATATAAATGGCCTGGAAACATAAGAGAGCTGGAAAATTTTATAAGAAGAATGGTGGTATTAGTGCCATCGAAAAAAATTACTCTTGCTGACGTTACAAAAAATTTATCTAATAATAAATTAGTCAATACATCATCTGATAATAATAATATTAAAAATATAAGTTTAGGAATGTCTGTTGAAGAGCATTTAAAAAAATTCTTTAAATTACATAAAGATAAATTACCATCCTCAGGTCTATATTCTAGAATTATATCAGAAGTAGAAAGGCCTTTAATTTCAATTTGTTTAAATGCCACTAAAGGAAATCAAATTAAAGCGTCAAAAGTTCTTGGATTAAATAGAAATACTTTAAGAAAAAAAATTAAAGAACTAAAAATAAAAATTCTTTAAAAAAAAATAAAATTTCTATTATGAAAAAAAAAAATTCAAAAAATGTCTCTTTTTTTTCTTATTTATTTGAATCAATAATCTTTTGGATACAAAAACCTTCTACAAATAGAAAAATTACAATTGGTTTAATTATATTATCTTTTTTTGCATCTATAATTACATTTTTAGTATTTTCAAATTCAATACCAGGAATTTTAGTTACACCTACAATTGTAATATTAACTTTAACTATTGATATTTTATTACTTTTATTTCTTTGTTTTAAAGTAATAAGAAGAATAATTAAAACTTGGGTTGATAGAAAAAAAGGATATGTTGGTTCCAAAATATCAAGTAAATTTATCTTAACTTTTGCATTACTTGTATTAATTCCAACAATAACTCTAGCGACATTTTCTTCTCTTTTTTTCAATATTGGAATGAAATCTTGGTTTAATGAAAGAATTTTAAATATTTCTGAACAATCAAATGTTATTGCTGAAGCCTATTTGAAAGAACATAGAGAAAGTTTAAGAAATGATATTTTATCTATATCTAAAGAACTTGATGAAAAATTTGATATGATTTTTTTAGATTTAAATAAATTAAATTCATTTATAAATTCTCAAATTACAGAAAGAGAATTAACAGAAGCTTTTGTTTTTAAAAGAGGTGGTTTAGTATTAGCTAAAGGTGGTTTTACCATAAGTTCAACACCAGATGTAATAACTGAATATGAATTATTAGAAGCTGATAATTTAAAAGTAATTTTTACAAGTAAAAGAAAAGATAGGGTTAGAGCTCTTATTAAATTAAAAAATATTCAAAATACCTATTTATCAATAGGTAGATTTATTGATCCACAAATTATAAGCCAAATTGAAAACGTAAAAAAACAATCAGTAATTTATAAAAAATTATTTGAACAAAGAAAAAAATTAGAAAATAATTTTTATATGGTTTTTATACTCATATCTCTTTTAATATTATTAATTTCTATCTTAATTGGTTTATTATTTGCTGATACATTAATAAAACCAATTAAAAATTTAATTAAAACTTCTAATAAAATTAAATCAGGTGATTTAACAGCTAAAGTTCCACAAATCTCAAGCGGAGATGAAATGAGCCTACTTATAAAAACATTTAATGAAATGACTCAAAAATTAAAAACTCAAAGAACTGAATTACAAAAAAGAGAAAGAAATGCTGCATGGTCAGATATCGCACAAAGAATAGCTCATGAAATTAAAAATCCTTTAACTCCTATACAACTTTCTGCTGAATATTTAAAAACGAAAATTAAAAATCAAGATGATAAAACTTATGCTAATACAATTATTAAAAAAGTTAATGTTATAGAAAATATGGTTAATGAATTTTCTCAATTTGCAAGATTACCCAAACCTAAATTAAGAAAAACTAATATAAATAATCTTTGTTCTGAATTAATTTTATTTCATGAGAAAAGTAATTATAAAATAAATTTTATATTTAAAAATTATAAAAATAATATTTTTATTAAATTAGATGACTTGCAAATATCTATGGCTATTTCTAATTTAATACAAAATTCAATCGAATCTATAAATGAATTAAAAAGAAAAAAAAAATTAATTGGAGAAATTAAATTAAATTTATATATGAAAGGAAATAATACATTTATAAAAATAATTGATAATGGAATAGGGTTGCCTACAAATTTCTCTAAAAATAAAATTTTAGAACCATATATAACAACTAAAAGAAAAGGTACTGGTTTAGGTTTGCCTATAGTATTAAAAATTATACAAGAACATAATGGGAATTTGTATATAAATAGTAATAAAAAAATTACTTCTGCTTTAATAGAACTGCCGAAAGTAATATAATTAAAAATATTAATTTATGAAAAAAAATATATTAATTGTTGATGATGATCATGACATTTGTCAAACATTATCAAAAATTCTATTAAAAAAAAATTATATAACTGCTATTGCTAATAATTCAGATACAGCATTAGATTCATTAAAAAATTCATCTTTTAATTTAGTTCTTCTTGACGTTTGGCTTGAAGGTAGTAAAAAAAATGGTTTAGAGATACTTAAAATAATAAAAAAATTTAATCCTAACACTCCTGTTATAATGATTAGTGGCCACTCAAATATTGATATTGCTGTAAAAGCTATTAAACAGGGTGCTTTCTATTTTATTGAAAAACCTTTCAAATCTGAAAAATTATTTTTATTAATAGAAAGAGCTTTGGAAAATGCTTTTTTACAAAATAAATATGACCAATATGTAGAAAATTCAAACATTAATGATGATTTAATCGGTAATTCAACTGTAATTAAAAATCTAAAAAAAAAAATAAAACAAATAGCAGATACTAAAGTAAGAATTTTAATATCTGGTGAATCTGGAACAGGTAAAAAACTTATAGCAAGAATAATTCACAATGAATCTAAAAGATATGATAAACCATTTGTCCAGATTAATTGTGCATTATTAAATTCTAAAAATTTTGATAAAAGTTTTTTTGGTACTTTTGATTCATCTATTAGTAAATTAGGCTATATTCAAAAAGCTGTACAAGGAACAATTTACTTAAATGAAATTTGCGATTTGGATAATGAGATACAAGGTAAAATTACAAATTTTCTACAAAACGAAACGTATTCTTCTGAATTTTTAGAAGGACAAAAAGAAAATTATACAGCAAATATAAGATTTATTTCATCAACTAATAAAGATATAAATGCAGAAATTGAAAATAAAAAATTACGTAAAGATTTATTATACAGACTTAATGTAGCTTCATTAGCACTACCTCCAATAAAAGATAGAAGAGAAGATATACCGTTACTTGTAGATAATTTTATTGATAAAAAAGAAAAAAAGAATTTTAAAAGAATAAAACTTTCTAATGAAGTTTATCAAATATTACAGACTATGGAATGGCCTGGAAATGTAACTCAAATAAAAAATTTTATTGATTGGTTATATATAATTAATAACACTGCTAAAAATAAAGATAATTTAATAACTTCGAAAATGTTACCTAAAGATATTTTAATTACTAAAAATAAAAAAATTGAAGATGCAAATTATAAATCTATTATGAATTTACCAATAAAAGATGCTAGAAAAAATTTTGAAAAAGAGTATTTAATTAATCAAGTTAATAAATTTGGTGGTAATATCTCTAAAACAGCAAATCATATAGGAATGGAAAGATCTGCATTACATAGAAAAATTAAAGAAGTAGGTATTAAAAAATGAAGGTAATAATTTGTGGTGCTGGAGAAGTTGGAAAAACTTTAGCTGAACATTTATTAAAAGAGAACAATGATATTACAATAATTGATCAATCTGAAGAATCTTTAAAAGAAATTAAAGAACATCTTGATGTTAATACATATATTGGATCTGGTTCTCAACCAGGTATTTTAGATAAAGCAGGAGCAAAAAATGCTGAAATGTTGATAGCTGTAACTCAATCAGATGAAGTTAATATGATTGCTTGTGAAGTAGCTAATTCCCAGTTTAACGTTCCGCTTAAAGTTGCTAGAATTAGAGATCAACATTATTTAGATCCAAATTATGAAACATTATTTTCAAAACACCAAATATCTGTTGATTTAATAATTTCCCCTGAAACTGAAGTTGCAGAAGCAATTAGAAGGAGATTAATTGCTCCAGGTGCTTTCGAAATAATTCCTTTTTCTGAAAAAAAAGTTGTTTTGTTAGGTATAAAAATAGAAAAAGATTTTGGACATTTAAATAAACAACTTTCAAAAATCAATGATGATATTACAGATTTAAAAATGAATTTTATAGCAATATTTAGAAAAGAAAAAATAATTATACCTGATGAAAATGAAAAAATTAAATTAAATGATTCTATATATATATTAGCTGACACTAGCAATCTACATAAAGTAATGGGTTTTTTTGGACATGAAGAAACTAAAGCTTCAAGTGTAATTATTGTTGGAGGAGGGAATATAGGAACATCACTAGCTAAAAGATTAGAAGAAAGTAAATTTGGAGCAACAACAAGATTAATAGAACTTAATAAAGAAAAAGCTGAGAGTGTAAGTGTTGATCTTAACGATACATTAGTTATTAATGGAAGTAGTTTAGATCCAGACATATTAAAAGAAGCAAAAATATCTGAAACAGAAACAATAATTTCTGTAACAAATCAAGATGAAGTAAATATCTTAACATCAATTTTAGCGAAGAAACAAGGATGTAAAAAAACTATAACTCTAACAAATGATACAACATATCGTTCAATTCTTGAACCTTTAGGAATCGATGTAGTTTTAAGTCCACAAACAATAACCGTTTCAAGAATACTTAGTTATATTAGAAAAGGGAAAATTAGACAGGTTTATTCGTTAAGGGAAGGTGATGGAGAAGTAATTGAAGCAGATGCTTTAGAGTCTTCATCTATTGTAAATAAAAAAATTAGTGAATTAAATTTGCCAAAAGGAATAAAATTAGGTGCTGTTATTAAAAATGATAAAGATGTATATATGCCAGAAAAAAATTTAGTAATTAATGATGGTGATAAAGTAATTCTTTTTTCTTTATCTAAAATGATAAAAAAATTAGAAGGACTATTATCTGTTAGATTTAGATTTTATTAGAATGAAGAATATAACTTTTATAAATAATAAGTATGTTGATCATAAAAATGCAAAAATAAGTGTTGAAGATAGAGGAATGTTATTTGCTGATTCAATTTACGAATTAATCAGTGTTTTTAATAAAAATATAATAGATTTAGAACCACATTTAGATAGATTAAAATCTTCTTTAAAAAAAATTAAAATTAATTATAAATTTAATAAAAATAATTTTAAAAAAATTTTTAATAAATTAATTAAAGTCAATAAAATTGAAAATGGTTATATTTATATACAAATTACTAGAGGTGTCGCTGAAAGAAAACATGAATTTCCAAATAAATATACTCCTACTACAATAATTTTTACAAAACATTTAAATATTAATAAAAAAGTTTACGAAAAAGGAGTTAAAGTAATAACTATTCCTGATCTTAGATGGTTAAGACGTGATATTAAATCAACTTCATTATTACCAAATATATTATCAAAACAAATTGCTATAGAGAAAAAAGCTTTTGAATCTTGGTTAATAGATAACGGAAAAATTACTGAAGGTTCTGCGTCTAATGCCTGGATAATCAAAAATTCAAATACTATTATAACGCATCATTCAAATAATAAAATTTTAAAAGGTGTTACAAGAAATACATTAATAAAAATTCTAAAAAAAAATAATTTTAAAATTATAGAAAGACCATTTAATTTAATAGAAGCTAAAAATGCAAAAGAAGCTTTTCTAACAAGTTCAACAATGTCAGTTTTACCAGTCGTTAAAATAGATAATTATAATATATCTAATGGGAAACCTGGTGATGTTACAAAACAGATTATGGATTTGTATAATAATTATATTAATAAAAAAAAACTTTTATCCATTAAGGAATTAAAGATAGCTTGAATAATTCTTTTTCAAAATCTATACCTGACGCAATTTTTTTCGATTGGGATAATACCTTAGTTAATAACTGGGACCCAATATTTATAGCATATAATAAAACATTAAAATCATTAGGGTTTAAAGAACAAAGTAAAAAAAAAACTTTAAAAAATGCAAAATATTCATTAAGAGAAACTTTTCCTAAAGTTTTTAAAAAAGATTGGAAAAAGGCTAAAAAAATTTTTTACATAGCATTTAAAAAAATACATTTAAAAAAAATTAAACCTATTAACAAAGCAGAAGAATTATTAAAGATAATAAATAACAAAAAAATAAAATGTGGTGTTATAAGTAATAAGGATGGAATTTTATTACGTAAAGAAATAAATAAACTTGGATGGAAAAAATACTTTAAAGTTATAATAGGTGCAAATGAAGCAAAAAAAGATAAACCATCAAAATATCCTTTTTTATTAGCATTAAATAAAATTTCTTTAAAATGTAATAAAAATATATGGTATGTTGGTGATAATGAAATTGATATTGAATTTGCAAAAAGAAATAAATGTATGTCAATTTTTATAGAAAATAAAATGTTTAAAAAAAAAGATTTAAAGAAAAAACCTAACTTATCATTAAAGAAAATTGAAGATTTGAAGTTTCATATACTAAAACTTTTCAAATAAGTATGAATAATTTTTTTTATTTAAAAGATTCAAATACTTTTACTGAAATAAACAATTGCATAATCTTAAATCCAGTTTTAAGATTTCTTAAAAAAAAAATTACAAAATTTGATATAAATGAATCAATTAACCTAGCTAAAAGTATTAGTTTAAATGTTAAATTTACTAAAACTATAAATATTAAGAAGCCCACACCATCACTTTTTTTTGGAAAAGGGCAAATTAATGAATTTAAAATATATTTAAAAAATTATTCTTCAAAACTTATATTAATAAATACTCAAATATCTCCGATACAACAAAGAAATTTAGAATTAGCTTTAAATTGTAAGATTTTAGACAGAACTGGTTTAATTTTAGAAATTTTTGGAAGAAGAGCAGTTACAAAACATGGTAAACTTCAAGTAGAATTTGCAAGTCTTTCTTATCAAAAATCAAGATTAGTAAGATCTTGGACGCATTTAGAAAGACAAAGAGGAGGTTTTGGATTTATGGGAGGACCAGGAGAAAGACAAATAGAAAGTGATAAAAGACAAATTAATCAAAGAATATTTAAAATAAAAAAAGAATTAAAAAAAATTGAATCCAACAAAAAAATACAAAGAAGAAATAGAAATAAGAATTTGAATCCATTTGTTTCAATAGTGGGTTATACAAATGCTGGAAAATCTACTTTTTTTAATTATTTAGCAAATGAAAATATTTATGCAAAAAATCAATTATTTGCAACACTTGATACTACTATGAGAAAAGTTTATTTAACTAATAATAAAAAACACCTTATTTTATCTGATACTGTAGGTTTTATCACAAATTTACCAACTGAATTAGTTGTATCATTTAAAACCACATTAGATGAAATTAATTTTTCACATTATTTATTACATGTTATTGATATTTCTAATCCTGAATGGGAGAAACAAAAAGAAATAGTAGAAAAAATACTATCAACAATTTTAGCTGAAGAATATAATCAAAATAAAATAATAGAAGTATGGAACAAATCTGATTTATTAAATAAAAAACAATACTCTTATTTTTATAATCTCTCTAAAAGAAAAGAAAATGTTTTATTATTTTCTTCTAAGTTTAGAAAAGGAAGAGAGAATTTTATTAAATTAATAAATAAAAAGTTAGAAAAAGATAAAAAATTTTTTTTATTTAATTTTTCCAGTTCTACTAATAGCAAAAAAATTAAATCCTTGTTGTAGCGGCATTAATTCAATTCTATTAATGTTTACATGAGAAGGTCTTTTAATCGCCCAAAATATACTTTCAGCTATATCATCACCAGATAAAGGGGTCATATTTTTATAGACATTTTTAGCTTTTTTTTTATTTCCTGAGAATCTAACTAATGAAAATTCTGTATCTGCCATTCCTGGTTCAATATTCGTTATTTTTACTTTTGTACCTAATAAATCAGACTTTAGACCTAATGAAAATTGTTTTACAAAAGCCTTAGTACCCCCATAAACATTTCCTCCACCGTATGGATAAGTTCCAGCAACAGAGCCTATATTTATAATATGACCTTTATTTCTTTTTATAAATCCAGGTAAAATTGCTTTTGTCATGTATACTAAACCTTTACAATTAGTATCTATCATTGTTTCCCATTTTTTTAGTTCAACATTTTGAGCTGGTTCAAACCCCCATGCCAGTCCTGCATTATTTATTAAAATCGAGATTTTTTTAAATTCTTGTGGTAAATCTTCAATAACACTAAATACACTATTTTTGTCAGTTACATCCAATTGAATAGGGATGTTTTTTCTAACACCTAATCTTTTTGATAACTTATTTAATCTATCTTTTCTTCTGCCAATTAATATAGTTTTATAACCTTTTTTAGAGAAAAGATTTGCGCATGACATTCCAATTCCAGATGTAGCACCAGTAATTAATACAATCATTTTATATCAAACAAATATATACCTTTTTTTATTATATTTACATATAAGTTATATATAATTGTCGCATAACGTATATTATGGGAAATAATACATAATTATATACATTTACACATTAAAAAGATTATTAAAGTTATTAGTTGTACTTTCAGCTATTGTATCAAACTTAACTTTTTTTAAGTCAGCAAGAATTTTTGCTGTGTGTATCACGTAACTTGGTTCATTACATTTACCTCTAAAAGGTTCTGGTGCTAAATAAGGAGCATCTGTTTCAACTAATAATTTATCTAAAGGTAAATCTTTAACAATGCTTCTTAATTCATTTGATTTATTAAATGTAATTATTCCTGATAATGAAATATAAAAACCTAAATTTATGGCATTTTCAGCTAATTTTTTACTTGTACTAAAACAATGAATTAAACCTCTAAAATTACCCCTTTTCATTTCGTCACTAAGTACTTGAATTGTCTCAATATCTGCGTTTCTTGTATGTACAATTAATGGCAAATTACTTTCTCTTGCTGCATCAATATGAATTTTAAATAATTTAATTTGTAATTCTTTAGGACTATTTTCATAATAAAAATCAAGACCTGTCTCCCCTATGCCAATACATTTATTTTTTTTAGTATGTTTTATAAGATCATTTAAAGATAAATTTTTGTAATTTTTACATTCATGAGGGTGGATACCTACAGAATTATATACTTCAGAATATGAATTAGAAATTGCTTCTAAATCATTGATTTCATTTAATTTAGTAGAAATTGTAAGCATTTTTGAGACGCCGTTATTTAAAGCCCTTTTTATAATATCGTCTAAATTATCTTTAAATTGTGGAAAATTTAAATGGCAATGACTATCAATAACAGATTTACTCATTATTAATTTTTTTAAATATTATTGTAGGTTTTTGAATTTTATAATTCATATTTATAAAATTATCTTTTGAAATATCATCTAAAGATAAATTTTTAATAGATAACCCTATTTTATTTAAAATTTTTTCAGATACTTCAGGCATAATGGGATTTATAAGAATTGAAATCTTTGCAATGATAATTGTTAAAATATTAAGAACATCCCCTGCTCTTTCTTTATTATCTTTAATCAACTGCCAAGGAGCATTCTCATCAACATATTTGTTAGATTGTGAAATTAAATTCCAGATATTTTCAATTACTTTATGAAAATCTTGTTTTTGATAATTTTCTTCAATATTTTTTAAGAGTTCTTTAGGATAATTATAAAGTTTTTTATCATGATCAGTTATTTCATTAATTTTATTTAATTTTCCATCAAAATCTTTATTTATTATTGTTAAAACTCTTTGAACTAGATTGCCTAAATCATTAGCTAAATCACTATTTATTCTTGTTTCTAAAGATTTTTTTGAAAAATCACCATCATTACCAAAAGGCACTTCTTTTAATAAAAAAAAACGTAATGGATCTAATCCATATTCTTTAATTATATCATTTGGATCTATAACGTTACCTAAAGATTTAGAAATTTTTTTTCCTTCATTTGTCCACCAACCATGTGCAAAAATTCTTTTTGGTGGTTCTATTTCGGCTGCCAATAAAAAAGCTGGCCAATAAACTGCATGGAATCTTATTATATCCTTACCAACTATATGTAAATCTGCTGGCCAAAATTTTTTATATTTTTTATCAGGGTAGCCAATAGCTGATAAATAATTTATTAATGCATCTAACCAAACATACATAACATGTTTTTCATCATTTGGAACTTCAACCCCCCATGAAAATGTTGTTCTTGATATTGATAAATCATTTAAACCTCCTTCTACAAATTTTATAACTTCATTCTTTCTAGATTCTGGTCCTATGAAATCTGGATTTTTTTTATAAAAATCTAATAATTTTTTTTGCCATTCAGATAATTTAAAAAAATAACTTTCTTCTTCTACCCATTTTACTTCATTACCTGAAGGTGCTATTTTTTTTTTTGTTTTTTTATCTATTGTTACTTCATCATCATTAAAATAAGCTTCATCGCTAATTGAATACCAACCTTTATACTTATCTAGATAAATTTGATTATTTTTTTTTAATATATTCCAAATATGTTGTGATGCTTTTTTATGATATTCTTCTGTTGTTCTAATAAAAAAATCATTACTTAAATTAAGATTTTTAGTTAAATCCTTAAAACCTAGACTCATGTGATCTACAAATTTTTTAGTATCCATATCTTTTTTTTTTGCAGCTTGTTCAATTTTTAAACCATGTTCATCAGTTCCTGTTAAAAACATAGTTTTTTTTTTTTTTAGTCTATTAAATCTTGCTAATACATCACATGCTATACTTGTATAAGCATGGCCTATATGAGGATAATCATTCACATAATAAATTGGCGTTGTAATAAAGAATGAATTATTACTCATTTTATATTTTTTTCAAATCGTCAGAGTGTTTAATAAAAATATATTTAATTGTATTTAAGGTTTGATAAACATCTAAATTATATAATTTAAAATTATTTATTCTTTTATTTATTTCAAAAAATAAAGACATATAAACTTTAAGAATTGATGAATTTTTTAAATATTTTTTTGCTAATAAATCCTTTATATAATTTTTTAAAACTATTTGTATTATTAGAACAAACTCATCAAGTTTTAAGTTTACATTAAATAAAGAAAAAGATTTATTAATTTGATCTAAAGTAATATCATTTCCATTTCTTATTGTTTCATCCATTTGGTTATAAATATCAAAATATTCATTATTATTTATAATTGATAATGCTCTTCCAAGACTTCCGTTTGATAAGTTAATTAAAAAATCTATATTTTTTTTTTCTATCAATTTAGAATTTTCAAACCATGATCTAAGTAATTCATTTGATATAGGTTTAAAATAAATTTTTTGGCATCTAGACAATATTGTTTTAGGAATTCTAGAAATAGAATGAGAAATTAAAAAAAAAATAGAATTTCTAGGACAATCTTCTAATAATTTCAATAAAGTACTATATGAATTTTTTGTTGTAAAATTATCAAGTGCATCAATAATTATTATTTTATATTCAGATTCTAATGCAGTTCCATAAGTTATTTTATCTAATCCTTTAATTTGATCTAAATTTATTTTATTTTTTTCATTTTCTGGCTCGATAACTTTAATGTCAGGATGATACAGTTCAGCTACACTTTTAAAAACATTATGATCTTTAGAAATGTATAAAGAATTATCTTTTTCTAATTCTTCATTATTATTCAAAATACATCTAGATAATCTGTATGCAAATGTAGCTTTCCCTATTCCTTTAATTCCATGAAAAATATAAGCATTAGATAATTTTTTCTTTTTAAATAAATTGAGAAAAAATTCTTCGTAATATTTAAATCCAAAAAACTCATCATTTAATCTTGGATGTTTAACATCAATTTTAGTTTTTTCATTCATTTTAAAAATTTGTTTTAAATCTTTTATTAATAATTTCTAAAATTTTTTTACTAAGTACAATTTTATCAATATCAGCATCTAAAATTACACATCTTTTTTTATTTTTTTTATATATTTCTAAAAAACCTTCTTTAACTTTTTTGTGAAAATTAATATTCATTTTTTCATATTTTTGAAAACCACTTTTTCTTTTATTAACTCTTTGAAGAAATTTTTTAACATCCATATCTAATAAAATAGTTAGATCTGCATGAAAATTGTTGAATATGGCATCTTGCATCATATCTAATACATTTAATTTAAGCCCATTTCCATATCCTTGATAAGCAATTGTTGAATCACGAAATCTGTCACAAATAACCCAATTACCTTTTTTTAAATTTGGTCTAATTACTTTATCTAAGTGATCACTTCTTGCGCTAATATGTAATAAAGCTTCTGTCATTGGTGACCAATTTTGATTTTTATTATTAAAAATTAATTTTCTAATTCTTTCAGCTCCAGATGAGCCTCCTGGTTCTCTAGTAGAAATAATTTTTATTTTTTTTTCTAAATTATTCTTTAAAAACTTTATTTGTGTAGATTTACCTGTTCCCTCACAACCTTCTATAGTAATAAACTTGCCTTTAAACATTATTGATTTCTATTACTTACACCAAATAAAAGATAATTTAAAATTGAAAAACTCCTATAAAAACGACTAACTTTTTGAATATCTTCTTGAGCATAAAGATTTAAAACTCTTGTTACATTATTCTCAGATATTATTAATTCTGCTAATTTATCACCTTTTTTAATTGGAGAAATAATTGGTGAGTCATAAACTAATTGAATTTTAAATTTATCTAAATTCTTTTTATTAACAGTTACTATTAAATCTTCTTTAGTGACTAATTTAACAAAAGATTTCTTTCCGAGCCAAACTTTTGCATTATCTATAGTTTCTCCTGCTTTATATAAATCATAATTTACAAAGTCTCGTATAGCCCAATTGACAAATTTTTTGGTCTCTACTGTTCTTTCTTTACTACTATTCAATCCGTTAACAACTGAAATTATTCTTCTATTATTTTTAAGAGCTGATGCTGCTAATCCAAACCCGGATTGATTAGTTCTTCCAGTTTTTAAACCATCATATCCGTCTATTTTAACAAGTTTATTCCTATTAAATTGTTGAATATCATTATAAGTAAATTCATACATAGAAAAATAATAATAATACTCAGGAAAGTCCTTAATAATTCTTTGAGATAAAATTGCTATATCTCTTAAAGACATATAATGATCATTATGTGGCCAGCCCGTTACATTTATAAAATTAGAATTTGTTAAACCTAATTCTAAAGATTTTTCATTCATTTCAATAACCATATCTTCTTCAGTACCCGATAAACCTTCTGCTAAAACAATACATGCGTCATTACCAGACTGTACAACAACGCCCTTTAATAGATCGTCAATAGAAACCTTATCTCCTAAATTAACAAACATTTTAGATCCTCCAAATTTCCAAGCTTTTTTACTAACTAAGAATTGATCATTTAAATTCAGTGAGCCATTTTGTAATTTTTCAAAAACCATGTATATAAGCATTAATTTACTCATAGATGCTGGACCTTGTTTCATATCTCCGTTTTTATTAAAAAGAATAGCACTCGAATCAGCATCTATAACAAAAGCAGAATTTGCTTTAGTTTCAATTGAGTAAGAATTGGAATAGACAAAAAATCCAATTAAAATTAATACGATTATTTTGTTAATTATATTTATCATATTTTTTTTCTTTCTATAAATAATTTTGCATTTTTAAAACCTTTTTTATTGATTATTTTTAACAAATTTTCAGCTTCATTTAAATCGGTAATAGGAATAGTTGTTAAATTGTAATATTTTTTTTTATTAATTAAAATTAAACTAATAAGGATTTTATCATAAATTGGCTTCATTTTAATTTTTAAATTTCTTGCATCCTTAAAATTATTAAATCTGCCAATTTGTATTCTAAGATAAAAAGGATATGCCTTTTTTTTTTTGAAATTTAATTTTAATTTCTTAATTTTCCTTTCTTTTTTTTTGCTTTTAACATCTTTTTTATTATTTTTTACATCATTATTCATTAAATTCTCAGTTTCAATTTCAAAAGATTTTAATGCTATATTTTTTTCTAAATTTTCATCGTAAGAAATAGAGTCTTTATTTTTTAACCTTTTTTGCTCTTGAAGTGTTAGATCTTTAACAACTTTAATTTCAACCAAACCTTTTTCTGAGATATTTAAAAATTTTGCAGTTCTTTTAGATATTTCCATAATTTTAAAATTATCCCTAGGGCCTCTATCATTTATTCTAACATTAATTGAATATCCATTATTTAAATTTGTGACTCTAACTATAGTTGGAAGTGATAATGTTTTATGTTTTGCGACTATTTCATTATTAGAAAAAATTTCACCGTTCTTAGTTTTATAATTTTTTTTTTTTTTATTTACCGAAACAATGCCAATTTCATTATAATTTAAATTATTATTCGGATAATGCCATTTTCCTTTAATTTTATAGGGTTTTTCTGTTAGATGTTTAATATTTGATGAAATATTAGTTGAATGTAAATTTTTATAGGAAAATATAAATATAAAAAAAATAGCATATATAAATAATTTTATTGGCATATTAATTAATAATTATTGAATCTGATAAAATACCAACTGCTATTGCAAAATAATTTGAAGTATTCCATTTCAAAATTTTTTTAAAATTTTTATATACTATAAAATATCTTTTTTTATTATTATCATTTATTAAAATTAAATATGCTTCAATATTCTTATTTGGTAATTTTGATCCATTAATTTTTCTTACACCTAATTCATCCCACTCTTTTAAATTTTTTTTATTTTGTAAAGTTAATTGTTCAGGTTCTATATTAAATTCACTTGTCACACTAACCTCTCTTCCCCATGTTTCATTATCATTCCATTTCATATTAGCTAAATAATTTGCTGCTGAAGCTAGAGCATCTTCTTTAGATGTCCATATATCTTTTTTTCCATCATTATTATAATCTTGTGCATAACTTAAAAAACTTGAGGGCATAAATTGTGTTTGTCCCATAGCACCAGCCCATGATCCAACCATATTTTCATTAGAAATATGTCCTTGATCAATTATTTTTAATGCATTAATTAATTCTTTTGAAAAATATGCACCTCTACGACCATCATAAGCAAGTGTAACTAAGGCATCAGTAACAGAAAAACCACCAGTTACTCTTCCATAATCAGTTTCAATACCCCACAAAGCAACAATAAATCTTTTTTGTACCTTATATTTTTTAGATAATTCTTCTAATAAATCCCAATTTTCTCTTATTTTTTTAACTCCTTTTGTTATTCTACGTTTTGAAACAACATTATTTAAATATTGAGTTAATGTAAGTTTAAATTCTGGTTGATTTCTATCTAATTCTATTATTCTAGGAATCACAGTACTTTTATCAAGTACTTGGTTGACTGTTTCTTTTGAAATACCAGATGCTTCTGCTTTTACCTTAAAATCTTCGATCCAAACATTAAAATCTACTTGTTCAGCTGAAGAAACTTTAAATATCGATATAAATAGAAATATTATAAAAATAAAATTTAATTTCATTTTTCTTTAATTTATTTAATTTATTAATAGTATAATTTTCGATTTATTTTATTCTATAAGTAATTATGGATGGGTGCCTGAGCGGTTGAAAGGACTGGTCTTGAAAACCAGCAAGGGTTTTCCCTTCGTGGGTTCGAATCCCACCCCATCCGCCATTTTTTTTTTATTTTATGAATAAACAAATTATTATAGATAATTACTCTAAAATTAATTCAGTAGTATATGATGATGAAATAAATAAAAACTTTTTGTATGGTGATGCTACAAAAAAGTTTATCAATAATATACATTTATCAAATAAAGATAATGTAATTGCTGATATTGGTTGTGGAACTGGTTATTTCTTTGAATTATTAATTAAAAAGTATAAAAAAAAAAATCTTAAATTCTATGGAA
>MDSY01016361.1_pt1 | contig 27975 bp, 26 predicted proteins | sample 811131 | NCBI WGS metagenome assembly MDSY01 (sample SAMN05326643, study PRJNA326480) | marine metagenome | isolation source: seawater | place: Atlantic Ocean: South West | collected 2010
ATTAACTAAATTTGCTAAATCAGCTCCTGAAAATCCAGGCGTACCCCGAGCAATAATGCCTGCTTTTACATCAGGATCAGCTGGAATTTTTCGCATATGAACAAGCAGAATCTCTTCCCTTCCTTTTATATCCGGCAATGAAACCATAATTTGCCTATCAAAACGCCCTGGTCTTAATAACGCCTTATCTAGGACATCAGCCCTATTTGTCGCAGCTATCACAATAACTCCTGAATTTGGTTCGAAGCCATCAAGTTCTACTAGTAATTGGTTTAATGTCTGCTCACGTTCATCATTTCCACCGCCAGTTCCAGAACCTCTACTTCTTCCAACAGCATCTATTTCATCAATAAAAATAATGCATGGTGAGCTTTTTTTTGCTTGCTCAAACATATCTCTAACTCTTGCCGCACCTACACCAACAAACATTTCAACAAAATCAGAACCAGATATAGTAAAAAATGGAACATCTGCTTCGCCTGCAACAGCTCTTGCAAGAAGTGTCTTACCTGTTCCAGGAGGCCCCACCATTAAAACTCCTCTTGGAATTCGCCCACCTAACTTGTGAAATCTTGATGGATCTTTTAGAAATTCTACTAATTCATGAACTTCTTCTTTTGCTTCATCACATCCAGCAACATCCTTAAAAGTCGTTTTATTAGTAGTTTGATCAAGTTGTCTTGCTTTACTTTTTCCAAAAGAGAAGGGTCCGCCACCTTTATTACCACCCTGCATTTGTCGCATAAAGAATATCCAAACCCCAACCAATAGAATCATCGGGAACCATGAAATAAATATACTCATAAATAAAGATTGTTGTTTTGCTGGTTTTGCGTCTACAACTACATTATATTTAAGTAAATCTGACACTAAATATGGGTCAGTAGGGGCGTATGTTGAAAACTTTTTTCCATCAGAAGTTATCCCAGTAAGATTATTGCCATCAATATCTACTTTAGAAATACTTCCTGATTTAACCTGTGCCATAAATTCAGAATAGACTAATTTATTTTCAAACTTTGTCTGTCCAGAAAATTGATTAAATATAGTCATCATGAAGAGACCTATTGCTAACCATATTGCTATACTTTTAAGGTTGTTATTCACATTTTTACCTACTTAATTAGTTATTGAATGTTTTCTATTATATAGAAACTCAAATATTTTTAAAATTTACATCTTTATTCTTTCATAACCTAAAACAAATATTTCTGAACTTCTATCCCTTGACGAGCTTGGTTTAATTCTGATTACTTTTTTAAAAAAAGGTTTAACAGAATTAAAAAAACTATCAAAATCAGCACCTACAAATGACTTGACCAATAAATGTCCATTCGGTTTCAACCAATTGCAAGAAAAATCTAAAGCAAGCTCATTTAGATAAATAACCGCTGATTGGTCAACTACCTTTATACCAGTTATATTGGGTGCCATATCAGAAATTACAAGGTCTACCTCTAAATTATTTAATTTATTTTCCACCTCGTCCAGGACATCATCATCTCTGAAATCCCCCTTAATAAACTCAACTTTTTCAATAGGTTGCATTTCTAATAAATCTAACGCAACTACTTTACCATTTGCACCTATTTTTTTTACAGCTACCTGAGACCAGCTTCCTGGTGCTGATCCTAAATCAACTACTCTTGTATTCTGGTCAAAGAGATTATATTTTTCGTTAATTTCTATCAATTTATACGCTGCTCTTGAACGATAACCTTCTTTCTGAGCTTGCTTAACAAAAGAGTCGGAAACATGTTCTGACATCCAGCTTTTACTAGTTCTTGTTCTTTTCATCTGATATGATTCACATCCTAATAATTTAAGAGAATAAAAATGCTAAATTCAAAACAAATTTCATATCTAAAAGGGCTTTCTCACTCTCTTAGTACTGTAGTTCAGATTGGCAACAAAGGTCTTTCTGAGTCAGTATATAAGGAGATTGAAGAAAGTTTAAAAGCACATGAACTCATCAAGATCCAAGTTCAAAATAATGAAAAAATAAAAAGACAAGAATTCTTAAACTTAATATGTAACAAATTAGATGCTGTCTCTATTAATCATATCGGCAAACAAATAGTTATTTTTAAGGCTAATATAGAATCAAAAATTAAGCTTCCTTGATATTAACGTATTTTTAAAATTAAAAAAATACCCAAAACACATTCAATTAAGAATGCAGCGCTTGCTATACCGTGCCATGTTCCGTACCTGCTAATAAAAACACTTTCTATTATTTCCTTTGAAAAAGAACTATCTCTAATATTTTCAAGAAGAGGGTTGATACCAAAAAAACTGATCATAACTAAACTTAACATCAATATTATGAGCCAAAAAGTAATGGATTTAAAAAAGGATAAACTTGCTTTTTTAAATCCATAAAACAAAAGAAAGCCTGAAGAGAACATTCCAAATAAATTCATAAAAATAAACATATCGCCTGCAATTGCTCCGGCAACATAAGAACTAGGCACTTTATTGAATAATATTGTTGTTACCATTAACATAGCCCATATTCCACCAACCCAAAGTGAAGAAATAATTATTGCTAACTTATGTAAAAATGGATTCATAAATTAAATGTAGGATACCTTAATAACCTCATAATTTTTTAGACCACCAGGTGACTCAAAATCAACTACATCTCCCTCCTCTTTGCCTATCATTGCTTTAGCCAAAGGAGAGTTTATTGATATCTTTCCAAGCTTAATATTAGCTTCGTCATCACCAACAATTTGGTATATTGAATTTTTCTCTTCATCTAAATCCTCTATCTCCACCGTAACTCCAAAAACACATTTTCCATCAGCACTCAATGAAGTAGGGTCAATTATGACTGCTTGTGAAAGTATGGCTTCAATTTGAGCCAGCCTTCCTTCTATAAAACCTTGACGCTCCTTTGCAGCATCGTATTCTGCATTCTCAGATAAGTCTCCTTGGGCTCGTGCTTCTGCGATTGCCTCTACAACCTCAGGTCTATCAACACTTTTTAATTGCTTTAATTCATTTTTTAAGAGCTCTGCGCCATTTCGAGTAATTGGAATTTGATTCATTAAACTGTTCCTATGTAAAAGCTACCTTGATTTAAGGCATTTATAATTATTTAGTCTATTTTAAGAAGATATTTTATGCAAGCTTTGTAATGATGAAACGCTCAGTTCTTTTGAATAATTCATTGCTTTACAGGCAGCTCGTGCACCAAAAAGAGTTGTGTAATAGGTAACTTTATTTTGCAATGCATTTCTCCTAATCTCATATGAGTCAGCAATAGCTTTTTTATTCTCAGTAATATTTACAATAAAATCAATTTCGCCGTTTTTAATCATATCTACAATATGCGGTCTACCTTCAGCAACTTTATTTACTGAAATCACATCTAAATTATTTTGTTTTAAAATAGCTGCTGTACCTTTAGTTGCGACCAACTTAAAACCTAAATTATTAAGTGACTTTGCAATATCAATAACATTTTTGTGATCTTCTTTTCGAACACTAATAAAAGCCTTCCCACTTTTAGGTAGTGATGTAGAAGCACCAAGCTGCGACTTGATATATGCTTCTACAAAAGTTTTACCAATCCCCATCACTTCACCAGTTGACTTCATCTCTGGTCCTAAAATCGTATCTACGCCTGGAAATTTAATAAACGGGAAAACAGCTTCTTTTACAGAGAAAAAATTAGGTTCAATTTCCTTTACTAAGTTTAATGACTTAAGTGTTTTACCAGCCATAACCTTAGCTGCAATTTTAGCCAATGGCCTTCCAATAGCCTTTGAAACGAATGGAACAGTTCTGGATGCTCTTGGATTTACTTCTAAAACATATATATCCTCATTCTGAATTGCAAATTGTACATTCATTAAACCAATTACATTTAATGCTCTTGCCATGAGTTTAGTTTGTACAATCAATTTTTTTTGCATCTTCTTTGATATGCTATAAGGCGGAAGTGAGCAAGCTGAATCACCTGAATGAACCCCTGCTTGTTCTATATGCTCCATAATTCCTGCTACTACGACAATTTTACCATCTGAAATTGCATCAATATCAATTTCAATAGCATCATTTAAAAATCGATCTAATAGAACAGGCGACTCATTAGATACCTTAACTGCCTCTCGCATATAACGCTCTAGATCCTTCTTCTCATGAACTATTTCCATTGCTCTCCCTCCTAGCACATAACTTGGCCTAACAACTAATGGGTATCCAATTTCTTCAGCTAATTTGATTGCTTGTTTGGGATTTCTTGCAGTTCTATTAGGTGGCTGCTTAAGGTTTAAATTTTCTATTATTTGTTGGAAGCGTTCCCTGTCTTCGGCTGCATCAATATCATCTGGTAAGGTTCCAATTATTGGAGCTCCTTCTTGCTCCAACTCTCTCGCAAGTTTAAGTGGTGTTTGTCCTCCATATTGAACAATTACCCCCCATGGGTTTTCGGTCCTAATAATCTCAAGCACATCTTCCATAGTGACTGGTTCAAAATACAATCTATCTGATATGTCGTAATCAGTTGAAACTGTTTCTGGATTACAATTAATCATAATGGTTTCATACCCACAATCTCTTAAAGCAAGAGCTGCATGAACACAGCAATAGTCGAACTCAATTCCCTGACCAATTCTATTAGGCCCGCCACCAATAATAATAATTTTTTTATTGTCAGAAGCATTTGACTCACAAACTTTTTCATAGGTTGAGTAAAGATATGTTGTAGTTGTCTCAAACTCTGACGCACAAGTATCGACTCTTTTATAAACTGGGTGAATTTTATGTTTATATCGCAAAGACCTTATATCCTTGGTCTTCTTTTTAACAAGCTTAGCGATTCGACTATCAGAAAATCCCTTTCTTTTTATATCAAAAAGTTTTTCAGCACTCAATGACTTCAAACCCATCTCTTTAACTTTTCCTTCTGTCTCAATCAAATCTTTTATTTGATAAAGAAACCATGGGTCTATCTTGGAGTGTTGAAATATCTCATTTATAGACAAACCTATTCTAAAGGCATCGCCAAGATACCATAATCTGTCTGGGCCAGGCTCTCTCAACTCTTTAATAATTTCATCTTTATCTATCGATTTTTCAGAAAGACCATCCACGTCAATTTCAAGCCCTCTTAGTGCTTTTTGAAGTGACTCTTGGAATGTTCTTCCAATAGCCATAACTTCTCCTACTGATTTCATTTGAGTTGTAAGCCTATAATCTGCTTGTGGAAATTTCTCAAAAGCAAATCTTGGAACTTTAGTTACAACATAATCAATAGATGGTTCGAATGATGCAGGTGTAAGCCCACCTGTTATATCATTGCTTAATTCGTCAAGGGTGAAGCCAACTGCTAATTTAGCCGCAATTTTGGCGATTGGAAAACCTGTAGCCTTAGATGCTAATGCTGAAGATCTTGACACTCTTGGATTCATCTCTATGACTATCATGCGGCCATCATCAGGATTTATTGCAAATTGTACATTTGATCCTCCTGTTTCAACTCCAACCTCTCTTAATACATTGATTGATGCAGTTCTCATTAATTGATATTCTTTATCAGTTAATGTTTGTGCAGGAGCAACAGTTATTGAGTCACCCGTGTGAACTCCCATGGGGTCTAAATTTTCTATTGAGCAAATAATAATACAATTGTCTTTTACATCTCTTACAACTTCCATTTCAAACTCTTTCCAACCTAGAAGTGATTCTTCTATTAATAATTCGTTTGTTGGAGATGCATCCAAACCCCTTTTGCAAATATCAACAAATTCTTCTTGATTATAAGCAATACCGCCTCCACTTCCGCCCATAGTAAAAGAAGGTCGAATAATTGCAGGATAACCAATACCTGATTGAACTTGCTCTGCTTCTTCTAAGCTATGAGCTATTACGGAACGAGCTGACGCAAGATTAATCTTACTCATTGCTTCTTTGAACTTTTGTCTGTCTTCCGCCTTGTCAATTGCTTCTTTTGATGCCCCTATTAACTCGACATTATATTTATCTAGCACCCCGTATTTATCTAAATCTAAAGCACAGTTAAGTGCAGTTTGGCCGCCCATTGTTGGTAAAAGTGCATCTGGCTTCTCTTTTTTTATTATCTCTCTTAGAATCTCCCATTGAATAGGCTCAATATATGTTTTATGAGCAATATCAGGATCTGTCATAATAGTTGCAGGGTTTGAATTAACTAAAATTACTCTATACCCCTCCTCCATTAATGCCTTGCAGGCTTGGGCACCAGAATAATCAAATTCACATGCTTGGCCAATAATAATTGGGCCTGCACCAATAATAAGAATTGATTTTATGTCTGTACGTTTGGTCATTTATTACCTTTCATCATATTGATGAATTGATCAAACAAATAATCCATTTCCGAAGGCCCAGGGCTAGCTTCAGGATGTCCTTGGAAGCTAAATGCTGGGGCATCTGTCCGACTAATGCCTTGAAGTGTCTTGTCAAATAATGAAACGTGAGTGATTTCAAGATTCGTAGGAAGGGATTTGGTGTCAACAGTAAACCCATGGTTTTGACTTGTTATGAAAACTTTTCCTGTTTTTTTATCCTGAACAGGATGATTCGCACCATGATGTCCAAATTTCATTTTTAAAGTTTTTGCTCCACTTGCAAGGGCTAATAATTGATGACCTAAGCAAATACCAAATATAGGTAATTTCTTTTCTAAAATAACTTTAATATTGTCAATAGCGTAATCACATGGTTCAGGATCTCCTGGTCCATTTGATAAAAAAACACCATCAGGCTCTAAAGCCAAGAGATCTTTTGCTGAAAACTTTGCTGGAACAACAGTTATTTTACAATTTCTTGAGTTAAGCATTCTCAATATATTTCTCTTAATTCCAAAATCATAGGCAACCACATGGTACTTAGGCTTAGGTAATTTTTGATAGCCTTCACCAAGCAACCATTCCCCATCTTTAGCTATATATTTTTTTTGAGTTGAGACAACGCTGGCAAGATCCATTCCAGCAATTCCAATAAAGGATTGAGCTTTTTTTACGGCTTCTTTTTCATCAATAGTGCCAGCCATAATACAACCAGACTGAGATCCATTAATTCTTAAATATTGCGTTAATGCTCTTGTATCAATTTCTGATATACCAACTATTTTTTGACTTTTAAGATATTCTGATAAAGACATAGTGGCTCTGAAGTTTGAATAAATTATCGGTAAATCTCGAATAATTAGACCTTTCGCCCGTACTTTCTCTGATTCTAAATCTTCCGAGTTCACCCCGGTATTTCCAATATGAGGGTAAGTAAAAGTAATAATTTGTTCTGTATAGGAAGAATCTGTGAGTATTTCTTGATAACCGGTCATTGAGGTGTTAAAAACTACCTCGCCAACAACAGAGCCTTTAATACCAATTGAAGTGCCTCGAAACTTTGTTCCATCTGCAAGCGCTAGTATGGCCGGCAATTTAGACGACAAGTAAATTCTCCAATGTAAATTATCTAGTAGATACAACAAACGGGTGGTTTTAGGTCCGCCCGTCTAAGATATTATAAATCATTCGTAACTTTACTACAATTTAAAATTTGAAAAATATTGCTTATTTTTTTAAATTTAATACATCCATCATATCAAACAAACCAGTATCTTGATTTGATAAAAATTTAACTGCTTTGATGGCACCTATTGCAAAGGTAGATCTACTTCCAGCTTTATGTGTTAGCTCAATTCGCTCACCATCCCCTGCGAACAATACTGTATGGTCGCCAACAATATCTCCGCCCCGAATGGTAGAAAAACCAATTTCATTCTTTTTACGCCTACCTGTATTGCCTTCGCGATGATAAACTCCATTTTGTTTAAGGTTTAAATTTGCAGTTTTTGCTATAGCCTCTCCCAATCTAATTGCTGTTCCTGATGGTGCATCTATTTTTTCACTATGGTGTGACTCAATAATTTCCATATCGAAATCTTCGTGAAGAACTTTTGTGGCATCTTCGACTAATGAGACTAATAAATTAACCCCCACACTCATATTAGGTGCGAAACAAATTGAAATATCTTTAGCTGCCTGAGAAATTTTCTCTTTTTCATCGTCTGAAAACCCGGTTGTACCTATAATATACTTAACATTATTTTTAATGCATGTCTGCAAATAAGCTATTGAAGCCTCAGGCCTTGTAAAATCTATTACGAAATCACCTTTTTTTATCACAGAATCAAAATCAACATCAATCATAACACCTGTTTTAATGCCAATTAATGATCCAGCATCCATACCTAAAATGCCACAAGACGGGAGATCTACTGCTCCAATGAGTAATAAATCAGAATCAGCTAAAATTTGTTTTATCAGGGTTTGTCCCATCTTTCCAGATGCTCCAACAACAACTATTTTTAAAGGGTTTCTCATGTAATTAAAATCCTATTTTTTCCAATAAAATATCAAAGTAACCAGCATCATCTTTCTCTGGAAGAGAGTCAATAATGTCTTGCTTGATTGCCTCATTTATAGATTCCGAGGTATCTACAGATTCTGGTAAAACAATCTCAGTCGGCAATTTTTCATCTTCAACTAACAAAGGTAAACTCTCTGGTTTAGAAAGTTCTGTTTCTTTACCGGGTACATTACCCTCATTATTACCTTTTTTTGGTATAACCTCACCAGTTATATTTTTTAATAGTTCATCGACAAAGTTTAAAATGACATGTCTTTTTTCAAGCACTATATCGTTCACTCTCATTACATATATATAATCCCATCTACCTTTATGGAAAGTATCTTTAATTAATGGGGTTCCTAGAACAAAACGTACTTGCGCTTTTGTCATTCCTGGCTTGAGCTTCATTAACATTTCAGAAGATATCACGTTACCTTGCTGTATATCAATTTTATATACCTTAGGTAAAAATTCAGGGACTGAATCTAATGAGGAACAGGACATCAGATTAAATAATAAGAAAATTAAAAAATAATCATGAATATATGTCTTTATTTGCATAGTCTCATAATATAACATGTTAAATATTAAGTTAATTTAATTTAATTTTGGAGTTATGTGAGTATGAAAGAACATGATGATCTAAAAAAAACAGGCCTTAAAGCGACCCTTCCAAGACTTAAAGTGCTTAGTATATTTGAAAAGAATAAGGACCAGCATCTGTCTGCTGAAGATATATTTAAAATAATGCTAAAGACAGGCGAAGAAGTTGGGCTTGCAACTATTTATAGAGTTTTAACACAATTTGAGCAGTCAGGAATTTTAATCCGTCATCATTTCGAAAGTGACAAAGCTGTTTTTGAGCTTAATGATAAAATACATCATGATCATATTGTATGTCTTCAATGTGGGTTTATCAAAGAATTTGTTGATGACGAAATTGAAAAGAGACAAAACATGATTGCTGAAAAAAATGGTTTTAGAATTATCGAGCATACGTTATATATATATGCAGATTGTACAAAAAACCCTTGTAGTTGTAGGCTAGGTGGTACAGAAAATATTGCTAAATGCCATAAAGTTTAATTAAGTAATTCTTTAGCATGGTCTATGGTGGCTTCTGTTATCTCAACCCCGCCAAGCATTCTAGCAAGCTCTTTAACCCTCCCACTTTCATCAAGAAGGTTTATTTTGCTGATGGTCTCATTATTTTTTTGATCTTTTGAAACTTTATAGTGATTTAAAGATTGTGCAGCTACCTGCGGTAGATGGGTAACAACAAAGATTTGGTGTCGACGATCATCAGCTAAATCTTTCAACAACTTGCCAACTACTTCAGCTACTCCACCACCAATACCAACATCAACCTCGTCAAAAATCATTACAGGCACATTTGCTCTTTTGATTGATGCCACTCTTATAGCTAAACTAATTCTAGATAATTCACCACCAGATGCTACTTTTTGAATAGGTTTGGGTTCTGCATTAAGGTATGTTGAAATTAAAAACTCAACTAACTCACCTCCATTGGCACTCGGCTCAATTGGTTTTAAATTAACCTCAAATCTTCCATCTGTAAAAGATAAATTTTTAAGCTTGTCAGTAATAATCTTATTAAGTTCTAGCGCTGCTTTTTGACGTTTTTGTGATAATTTTGATGCAGCTTCGTCATAACTTTTCTTCGCTTCATTAAGTGCCTCTGTTAATTCTTTTTTATCTATTAATTTTTCCAATAAATCATATCGATTTTCCCAATCACTACTCTGAGAATCAAGCTCTTCGGGTTTTACACGATATTTTCTACAAAATTCAAATGTATCTTGAATTTTAGCCTCGACTTGTTTTTTTAGGTCTTCATTTAAATCTAGAGTATGTAGGTACTGATTTAACTCGCGAACTAGCTCACCTAACTCTAGCGACACAGTGTCAATTATTTTCAAATGATTACTCAGCCGGTCATCAAGTTTGGATAGATTTGATAAATCTGTCTGCAGTTGGTTAATTTGATTTGTCAAAGAGGGAGTTTCATTATCAATCTTCAAAATACAATCCTGAATACCACTGATTAACTCTGAACTGTTAGCAAGCATTTTATGATTTGATTGAATTTCCTGCCAGCTAGACAAGGAAAAATCTAACGCCTTAAACTGTTTATTTTTTTCTTCAAGTTCTTTTATTTCTGCAATATAAGCTTCTTTATTTTTCTTAAAACTTTCATTCTCCTCAAAAAGATTACGCCAATTTTCATAGCACCCCCTAATTTCTTTTACTTCCTCACCAGATCCTGAAAAATTATCTAAAATCTCTCTTTGTGTCGAATTTTTTAATAATGAATGATGCGAATTTTGACTATATATATCAATAAGAAATTCGCCAATCGATTTTAACTGATTAATAGTTGAGGGTATTCCATTAATAAATCCTTTAGACTTTCCATCTTGAAATACAATCCTTCTTAAAAGAAGATTATCTTCTTCGGATTCGAGCTCATTCTGTTTTAACCATTCCTGAGCATTGTTATTTCCCTGGATATTAAAGGTGGCAGAAATATCTGATTTATCACTATTATTTCTTACCACACCGCTTTCACCTCTTTGGCCAAGCGCCAATGAAAGTGCTCCAATAAGTATAGATTTTCCTGCTCCAGTTTCTCCTGTAAGCGCTGAAAAGCCACCTTTAAAGTTTAGCTCTAGTTCGTCAACGATAATAAAATTTTTAATTGAAAGATTTTCAAGCATTTTTAAATTCTATCCCCAATTTAATTTATTTCTAAGCATCTCAAAATAACAATAGTCTTTTGGATGAAGGATTGAAATAGATTGTTTGGCTTTTTTAATTCTGATGATGTCTTTTTTATCTAAAGGTATTTGAATCTGTCCGTCAATACTTGCATAGGCTTCATCCATATTAACTATTTTAATCAATATCTCACTGTCTCCGCTAACTGCAATAGGTCGATTACTTAATGTATGTGGGCTAATCGGTACAATTGTAATTGCATCTAAATTTGGATGGATAATTGGACCGCCAGCAGATAAGGCGTATGCAGTTGTTCCAGTAGGTGTACTTACAATCAGGCCATCAGATCTTTGTGTATGAACAAAGCTTTCATCAATATTCACTTCTAACTCGATAAGTCTTACACCACTTCTTATAACAATATCATTTAAAGCAAGAGACTTATAAATAGTTTTATTATTTCTCATGATGGTTGTTTCAATCAACATCCGATCATCTTGGATATAAAGACCATTTAAAATATTATCAATACTGTCAAACATACTATCAATGTTTAAATCAGCTAAAAACCCAAAACGACCTTGATTAACTCCAATTAAAGGGATACCTGAATCAACTAAAGTCCGAGCAACTCCGAGCATTGTTCCATCGCCACCAACTATAATTGCTATATCCACTTGCATAGCAATTGCGCTAAGTGGCAAAGATTTAAATCCATCTAAATTAATTTTTTTTTGTGTTTTTTCTTCAATAATTAAATCAATATTTTTTTTATTTAAATGGGTTATTAATTGAATTAGTTGATTATGAATATCCTTGCTCTCTTCAGATGAAGGATATTTTCCAATGATTGCAATTTTTTTAAATTTTATTACCATTATTTTTTAAACTAGCTATATTAAAGTTGAGACAGTAAAATATGTATTAAGACATATTTTAATGCATTAACGAAATTAAATTAAGGAATTAATTATAATTCATGGATTTAGATAAAAGAGCTCAAACTCTCTTAAAAACATTAATTAGTCATCATATTGGTGATGGTCAGCCTGTTGGCTCTAAAACATTAGCAACTGCGTCAAGTTTAGATCTCAGTCCAGCATCCATAAGAAATATCATGAAAGACCTTGAGGAAGCAGGCTTTATTGTAAGCCCTCATACATCTTCAGGCCGTATCCCTACCCAAAAGGGATATAGATTTTTTGTTGATAGCTTAGTATCTATAAAATCACTAAATGAATTGGAAATATCTTCCCTTAAGGATAAATTGATAACCTCTGATAATAAACATTTAATTAGCTCGGTTGCGGATACATTATCTCACCTAACTAAATTTGCGGGGGTAGTCTTAATTCCTCGCGCCAAAAAAGTTACCTTTAAACATATTGAATTTCTTGAATTATCTCAAAATAGGATTTTGGTAATCATTGTTACAGATGATGGGGGTGTTCAGAATAGAGTGATGTATACCAAAAATAATTATGATAAACAAAGTCTACTCGTGGCTTCGAACTTTTTTAATCAACATTATTCTGGCTTTAATATTGAGGATGTAAAAGAGAAATTAGTTAACGAATTAAAAACTATGAAAGCAGAAATGGTTGCATTAATGAATGCAGCAATTGAAACTTCTGGCGATACTGATGAAAAAGATAATTTAGTTTTATCAGGCCAAAATAATCTTTTAGAAACATCAGAGTTATCTCAGAACGTCTCTAGTGTTAGAAAAGTTGTTGAGATTTTTGAAAAGAAATCAGCCTTACTTCAGTTGTTAGAAAAAAGTCATCGGGCTGATGGTATCCAAATTTTTATTGGTGAAGAATCTGGCCATCAAGCACTCGACGAATGTAGTGTTATAACTGCACCATATGAAGCTGATGGTGAAATTCTTGGGATGTTAGGCGTTATTGGTCCGACAAGAATGGCTTACGAAAGAGTTATCCCCATTGTTGATATCACTGCTAAACTATTGACCAATTCAATTAAGTAGAAATTTTTATGAGTTATTATAATGAAGAGCCAAAATATGAACATGGAAATCCGCCTAGAATAGGGATTATCCTGTCAAATCTGGGCACACCAACCGAACCTAAAGCACCTGCAGTGAGAAAGTATCTTGGTCAATTTCTTATGGACAGAAGAGTGGTGGAGATTCCAAGATTCATTTGGTGTTGGATTTTACATTTCATTATTTTAGTCTTTAGGCCATCTGCATCAGCAAAAAAATATGCGCAAATTTGGACAAGTAAAGGCTCACCTCTTTTAGTTAATGCACAAGCGCAATCAAAATTACTAAAAAAATATCTGGAAAAGAACCAAAAACAGCCAATAGAGGTAGCATTAGGGATGAGCTACGGCCAGCCATCAATGCAAAAAGCCTTTAATGAGCTAAGAAAAAAAAATTGCACAAAAATACTACTATTCCCTCTCTACCCTCAATATGCTGGTTCATCTTCAGCTTCAGCAATGGATAGTTTATGGAGGTTGTTATTAAAAACAAGGAATGTACCTGAAATTAGAACAATCCGACATTATCATGATCACCCTGCATATATAGACGCATTGAAAGTATCAGTTTTAAACTACTGGAAAAAAAATGGGAGACCTACTAAATTAATAATGAGCTTTCATGGAATCCCAAAAAAGTCTCTATACCAAGGAGATCCTTATCATTGTGAATGTCATAAAACTGGGCGCTTATTAGCAGAAGCTTTAAAACTAAATGATAGTGAATATAAAATTTGCTTCCAATCTAGATTTGGAAGGGCTGAGTGGTTAAAGCCATATTTTTCAGAAGTAGTTGCTAGTCTAGGTCAACAGAAAATAAAAAATATCCATGTAATCTGTCCAGGATTTTCAAGTGATTGTCTTGAAACACTTGAAGAAATAAATATGGAGGGTAGGTCTATATTCATTGACAATGGTGGTAGAAACTATAAGTATATCCCTGCTTTAAATACGGATACTCTTTGGATTAAGGCTATGGGAGAAATATCAAACTCTAACCTCCAAGGATGGATAGATCCTAAATGGTCCTTAGCAAAAGAAAAGAAATTATCGAACATAACAATAAAACAAGCAAAAAAATTTAAATAAGAAAAGCCTATGATAATTCTTACTGGTGGTGCAGGAATGATTGGCAGCATAATTGCCTGGCACCTCAACACAATACTAAATGAAGATCAATTTGTAATCGTTGATGGCTGTTTGAATAAAGATCAAGAGCAGAATATAGCCAAGAGAAAGTTTGTTGATTATATAAATAAAAACGATCTACCAAAATATCTTAAGGATGTTCAAAATATTACTGCTGTCATTCATATGGGAGCTATTAGTGCAACTACTGAAGTAAACTTTAATAAACTACTATTATCGAATATTCGCTACAGTCAAATGCTTTGGAGTTGGTGTGCACAAAACAAAGTACCATTTATTTATGCAAGCTCTGCTGCAACATATGGTGGAGGCGAGTATGGATACAATGATAACGAAGATTCATTATCAAAACTAAACCCTCTTAATGCTTATGGTTATTCAAAGCACTTTTTTGACCAATGGATTCTTTCACAGGTTAAGTCTAATCAACCATGTCCACCACAATGGTGTGGATTAAAGTTTTTTAATGTTTATGGTCCAAATGAGTATCATAAAAATAGAATGGCTAGTGTTGTTTTTCATGCATTTCAACAATACCAAAAAGAAAATGAAATAAAACTATTTAAAAGTGAAAACAAAAAATATAAAGATGGGATGCAATTAAGAGATTTTATTTATGTTAAAGATGCTGTTGAATATATTATATTTCTTTTAAAAAACACTCATATTTCAGGCTTATTCAATTCTGGGACAGGTTCTGCACAGTCTTTCAATGATTTGGCCACCGCAGTGCTAATGAGCACAAAAGGAAATTTATCAAGTATTAAATATATTGAAATGCCTGAGGATTTAAAAGGTAAATATCAATACTATACTGAGGCTAATCTTGATAAAATATTAGCCACAGGTTTTAATTTAGAATTTAAAAATTTACAAGAAGGTGTAAATGATTATATGAAAAACTATCTTCTTACTTCTGACAGGTATGCTTAATTTTGAAAAATAATATTATTGATATTGTAAGTAATAGTTTTAATGCAAAAAATAAATGGGGTCTAGTCATTGGCGATATTATGCTTGATAAATATATTAACGGGGACGTTAAAAGATTATCACCTGAAGCACCTGTCCCTATTGTCAACGTAAATAATAATATCCATAAGATTGGAGGTGCGGGAAATGTTGCGCTTAACCTTTTAGGTTTAGGCATTAAAACAGTCATAGTTGGGGAAATTGGTAACGATAATTCTGGGGAAATTCTTAAAAAGTTATTCAGAGAAAGTGGCTTATCCACCAAACACCTTTTAAAGAAAAAAGGTGCTACGACAACTAAAACTAGAATTATGAGTGGTCAACAGCAAATAGTCAGGCTTGACTATGATGAATTTTCAAAAGGTCCAAATCAAATTGTATTAAGGAATATTTTAAAACTTGTATCTAATGGGCCAAGTGCAATAATTATTTCTGACTATGAAAAAGGTTTTCTTTCAACTTTAGCCTTAAAGAAAATTATTCAATTAGCCAATAAAAAAAATATTCCTATTCTTATAGACCCTAAAGGGAAAGATCTTGAAAAGTATCGTGGGGCAACAGCAATAACTCCCAACAAAAAAGAAGCTTATTTATTAGCAAATTTAACAGACAAGAACGAGAATATCCTTGAAACATCCCTAAAAAAAATAATTAAGAAATATAATTTTACTTTCATTTCAATGACCCAAGGTGAGTATGGAATAAAATATATAACAAATAATAAAGTTGAAGAATTTCCTACAAGAGCTTCTGAGCAAGTATTTGATGTATCTGGTGCGGGTGATACTGTTATTGCAACATTAACGGCTAGCATAATCGGAAATTTACCTTTTAAGGATGGTTTCGAGCTAGCTAATTTAGCGGCAGGAATCGTTATTAGACAAATTGGAACAATGCCAATCGAAAAGAATGAGCTATTAATCGAACTTCACTCGCTTACAAGTATCAATACAATTAAAAAGGTTATTGGCAGTAAGGAAGATCTATTAGATCAAGTTAATACACTGAGAAAAAATGACTATGGTCGGATTGGCAAAAAAAAATTAACCATTGGTTTTACTAATGGATGTTTTGACATTCTCCATGCAGGACATGTCACTTACTTAGCAAAAGCCAAAGAACAGGTAGATCTTTTAATTGTTGCACTTAACAGTGATAGTTCAGTTAGAAAAATTAAGGGTTCTGATAGACCAATTATCGGAGAGGCAGATAGAGCAATTGTTCTTTGTGCTCTCGAATCAGTTGGTAGTGTTATTTTATTTGACGAGACCACCCCGCTGAGCTTAATTAAGTTAATTAAGCCAGACGTATTATTTAAAGGTAATGACTACAAAATAAAAGATGTAGTGGGGGCAAAAGAAATTAAAAAATGGGGAGGAAAAGTAACTCTAGTGCCTATTATTGAGGGAAGGAGTACAACTAAAATAATAAAAAAATTAAATTAAATCTTGAATTTTTTCAACATAAATTAAACCATATTGATTACATATCTCTTTCCAATCTTTCAGGTCTGTCCAGCCATAAACAAAAATAAAATCTAGCTTATATTTTTGTGCCGTTTGAATATCATACAACGAGTCTCCAAGAAATAATGTAGGTAAGAAATTTTTATCCTTCAATTTTTTTTCTACGATCTGATATTTTGAGGATGGGCTTCCATAAATTCCGCCATCGAAAAATGAAGCAATATTCTTCTCCTTAAAAAGAAATCTTAATTCATCTTGGTCACCCCCTGAGGCTACCATCCATGTTGATCTTTTTGTTTGAGATTTAAGTTTTTCTAATCCGCTCGCAACTTCACAATTTTTTAGTAGCTTAATTACCTCAATATTTAAATTATCAACTAATTTTTTCATAGAATAATCTGTTACACCTTCATCCATAATTTCTTTTAAAAAATATTTAAATTTTACAATACGAGAAATTCCGGTAAGGCTAACATGATAAGAAACAAGCTCTTCGGCCTGAATTTTACTTGCTCCATAAGCTATCGCTGTATTCCTGTAAGCTTGTATTTTTTGAAAATTAGAGTTAAGAATAACCCCATCACAATCAAAAATAATTGTATTATATTTTGTTAAATCAATCACAAAATTTTTATATCGAGCTAGCTTGTTTTGCAAGTTTAGTAATTGCTGCCCAATCTTTATTTTTGATTAAGTTTTTTGGAGTCAGCCATGTTCCACCACAGACAGGAACATTAGGCAATGCTAAAAAATCTGGTGCAGAATCAACAGTCACCCCTCCAGTTGGGCAAAATTGAACATCAGAAAATGGTCCTGAAAAACCTTTTAGTAAATTAATACCTCCTACAGCTACTGCAGGAAAAAGCTTCAGGAAATAATGTCCATCATTATTCGCTTGCATAACTTCACCACCTGAAGAAACTCCTGGAAGCAGAGGAAGCTTTATCTCTTTGCAAACCATACCCATTTCATTCGTATATCCAGGGCTTACTGCAAATTGACTGCCTGCAAGTTTTGCATTAGTTGCATCAGATTTTGTTCTCAATGTTCCAGCCCCAACAATAGCATCAGGAACCTTATTTGCTATCATCTCAATTGCCTTCAAAGCGCAATTAGTTCTTAATGTAACCTCTAAAACCTTAACTCCTCCAGCTAGTAATGCTTCTGCCATAGGCACAGCATCATTAATATCTTCTATAACAATTACTGGGATTACAGGTCCATATGTTACTAATTCAATTGTTTTCATATCACTCTCAAAAAGTTTAATTGATCCACGTTATTGCTCCCTCTTCCGCAGATAATACATTTTTTCTCATACTTCCAAAAAGTTCTCGACCAATTCCGTGGCTATTATTTATTTTCTGTTCTTCAGTCATTTCTTCTGGTTTTCTTTTACTCCACTCATCATCCTCAACAAGAACATTTAATGATCCTACAATAGCATTAAGTCTAAGGATATCACCTTCCCTTATTTTTGAAATAGAACCCCCGGCAGCTGCTTCAGGGCTCATGTGAATGGCTGCAGGAATCTTTCCTGAGGCCCCGCTCATTCTCCCATCAGTTACAATTGCAACATTAAACCCCTTATTCTGAATGACAGATAATGGTGGTGTAAGCTTATGGAGCTCTGGCATACCATTTGCCTTTGGTCCTTGAAAGCGAATTACCGCAATAAAATCTTGATCTAATTTTTCTTCATCAAAAGCAAGTAATAGCTCTTCTTGACTATTAAATATAAGAGCAGGCGCCTCAATAATATGTTTATCTTCTGGAACAGCAGAAATTTTAATTACAGATCGCCCAATATTTCCTTTTAGTAGCCTTAGGCCTCCAGACTCATTAAACGGACTCTCTATTCTCCTCACAACAGATTCATCCCCGCTTTCTTTCGGAAGCTCTTTCCAAGAAAGTTTTCCATTTACTAACGTTGGTTGTTTAGCATATTCTGCAATACCTCCAAAACTTGATGTTATGACATCTGGATACATACAGCCTCCCTGTATTAACTCTCTTATAACAAAAGCTGGTCCCCCAGCTTTTTGAAACTCATTTACGTCAGCTTTTCCATTTGGGTATACACTCGCTAAGAGAGGAACAGATTTAGCTAAATCGTGAAAATCTGACCAGTCAATTATTATTCCTGCAGCTCTAGCAATAGCAACCCAATGAATAAGGTGATTAGTTGAGCCACCAGTTGCAAGAAGAGCTGACATAGCGTTGATAATAACTTTTTCATCTACTAACTCACCAACAGGGATTGTTTCCTTATTTTGAATATTTTCAATCAATAGCCTTACTGCTTCAGTTGTAAGTTCTTTACGAATACCATCATAAGGATGAACAAATGCTGCGCCTGGAACATGTAATCCCATTGCTTCCATAAGCATCTGATTACTATTAGCAGTTCCATAAAAAGTACAGGTGCCTTCACCGTGATAAGCTGCTGACTCTGAATCTAATAACTCATCTCTTCCAATCTTTCCTTGCGCATATTGCTCTCTAACTTTTGACTTAGATGTATTATCAATTCCTGTGGACATCGGTCCTGCAGGCACAAAAATTGTTGGTAAATGTCCGAAGTGAAGAGCTCCTATCAACAAACCAGGAACAATCTTGTCACAAATACCAAGCATTACGGCACCATCAAAGACATCATGAGATAAGCCGATTGCAGCACCCATAGCAATATTATCTCTTGAAAAAAGACTTAATTCCATTCCAGGCTCACCTTGTGTAACACCATCACACATAGCAGGAACCCCTCCTGCAACTTGTGCAGTTGCTCCGAAATTAGATGCTACTTGCCTTATAGTTTCAGGGTAACTTTCATATGGCTTATGTGCTGATAACATATCATTGTAAGCCGTCACAATAGCAAGGTTTGGTTTTTTTTCAGCCACTATCTTAAATTTATCACCTTTAGGGAGCGCAGCAATTGCATGCGCCACATTTGCACAACCCAAACGATCGCTACCTCTATCTCTTTTTTTCATCAAAGTAACTCTTTCGAGGTAGGCACTCCTTGTCGGCCTACTCTTTTCTTTGATACGTTCAGTAATTTCAATAATTGATTGCTTCATAATTCCATGTATTTTTTCTACAGCCATCTATTATGCAATGAAATGATGTAAATAAGTCAAATATAGGTGTTAATTGAATTAATTTTTAAAAATAGACTTGAAATTATTCTAACAGTCTCCATATTATTTTTAACTTAAACATTATTATTTTAAAATTAATATGACAGACAAAACTAAAGCAAAAAAAGCAAAAAAAGTAGTTAAGACTAAAGATATAACTAGCCAAATTGAAAAAATTGCAGCCCTTGAGGCTCAAATACTTTACGGACAAGCAGAAAAAGAAAATAGTAGAAAAAGAGCTTTAGAGGAAGCAGAAAAAACAAGAAAATATGCAATAGAGAGCTTTAGTCAGGAAATACTTCTTGTTAAAGATAGTCTTGATGCAGCTTTGGCAATTAAAGATGCAACAGTGAAAAGTTATAAAGATGGCGTTGAATTAACTGCAAAACAACTCATTACGATATTCGAAAAATTTAATATTGAAGAGTTAGATCCAACCGGCGAAGTATTCGACCCAAATTTTCACCAGGCAATGACGATGTTAGATTCAGAAGAAGAGCCAAATAAAATTCTCTCAGTATTTCAAAAAGGATACAAATTAAATGGAAGGGTTTTAAGGCCTGCATTAGTATCAGTTTCAAAGGAAAAAGAAAAAAAAGCTTGAAATTTATCCCAGCGCCCCTATTTAAAGAATAAGAATTTAATTTATTAAGGAATAAGAAAAATGGCAAAAACTATTGGAATTGATTTAGGAACAACGAACTCTTGTGTTTCAGTTATGGAAAACGGCAAGCCTAAAGTAATAGAAAATACTGAAGGAACTAGAACAACCCCATCAATTGTTGCTTTTCAGGATGAAGGAGAGACTCTTGTCGGGGCTCCTGCTAAACGACAAGCTGTTACGAACCCAGAAAATACAGTGTATGCAGTTAAACGTTTGATTGGGCGAAAATTTGATGAGGATGAAGTTCAAAAAGATATAGGCTTAATGCCTTACAAAATTTCAAAAGCAGATAGCGGAGACGCTTGGGTTGAAATAAAAGGTGAAAAAATGGCACCACCCCAAATTTCTGCAGAAATTTTAAGAAAAATGAAGAAAACTGCGGAAGACTATCTAGGTGAAGAGGTTACTGATGCAGTTATTACAGTACCTGCATATTTTAATGACAGTCAAAGACAAGCTACAAAAGATGCGGGTAGAATTGCTGGTTTAGAAGTTAAAAGAATAATCAATGAACCAACTGCAGCTGCTTTAGCATTTGGTTTGGATAAAAAAGAAGGTGATAGAAAAATTGCAGTTTATGATTTAGGTGGTGGTACCTTTGATATTTCTATTATTGAAATATCAAGTGTAGATGGTGAACATCAATTTGAAGTTCTATCAACAAACGGAGATACATTTTTAGGTGGTGAAGATTTTGATAATAGAATAATTGATTTCCTTGCTGAAGAATTCAAGAAAGAAAATGGTGTGGACATAAGTAAAGATGTGCTTGTTAAGCAACGACTCAAAGAGGCTGCAGAAAAAGCTAAGATTGAGTTATCAAGTAGTGCACAAACAGAAATTAATTTACCCTACCTAACTGCAGATTCAGCTGGACCAAAACATCTGGTTGTAAAATTAACAAGGGCAAAGCTTGAGTCACTTGTTGAAGATCTTATAGAAAGAACTATTGCTCCATGTAAAACAGCTTTAAAGGATTCAGGTGCATCAAATGAAATTGCTGATGTAATTCTTGTAGGCGGTCAAACTAGAATGCCCAAGGTTCAGGAAAAAGTACAAGAAATATTTGGAGTTGCCCCAAGAAAAGATGTTAACCCTGATGAAGCAGTTGCAGTTGGTGCTGCAGTTCAAGGTGGTGTTCTTCAAGGTGATGTGAAAGATGTTCTACTTTTAGATGTTACCCCGTTAAGTTTAGGAATTGAGACAATGGGTGGCGTTATGACAAAATTAATTAAAAAAAATACTACAATTCCAACAAAAGAATCCCAAACATTTTCTACTGCTGAAGATAATCAGAGTGCAGTAACAATTAACGTCTTTCAAGGTGAAAGAGAGATGGCTGCTGGTAATAAAAGTTTGGGGCAATTTAATTTAGACGAAATTCCCGCAGCTCCAAGAGGAACTCCTCAAATAGAGGTTACTTTTGACCTTGATGCCAATGGTATTTTGCATGTAAACGCAAAAGACAAAGCTACTGGTAAAGAAAATAAAATAGTTATTAAGTCTAGTGGTGGGCTCAGTGAAGAAGAAATTAAGAAGATGGAGGACGATGCTGAACTTCACGCTGAAGAAGACAAAAAATTACGTGAATTGGTTGATGTAAAAAATATTTCTGAGGGTATGATTCATTCAGTTAAAAAAACAATGGCTGATCACCCAGATAAAGTAGAAAAAGATGAAAAAATTAACATCGAAAAAGCCATTAGTGACCTTGAAGAGTCTCTGAAATCTGATAACAAAGATGATATCGAAGCCAAGAATAAAATACTAGCTGAATCATCTCAAAAACTTGGTGAGAAAATTCACGCAGATCAGCAAGCAACACAGAGCAAACCAGAAGATGCTGGGAAGAATAATGAAAAGACGGTTGACGCTGAAGTTGTTGATGCTGAATTTGAAGAAGTAAAAAAAGACGAAAAGAAAGACGAAAAGAAAAAAAAATAATTCTATAAATTATTATATATAGTAGAGGTAATTTTAATTACCTCTATCTCAATTCCCTATGGCTGATAAAAAAGATTACTACGAGACTTTAAATTTAAACCAACAAGCATCTGAAGCTGAAATAAAAAAAGCCTTTAAGAAACTTGCAATGAAACACCATCCAGATCGTAATGATGGTGATCCTAAATCCACTGAGACCTTTAAGGAAGTCAAAAAGGCATACGATATTTTATCTGATCCACAAAAAAAATCGATATATGATCAATATGGACATGCCGGGATAGATCAAAGCATGGGTGGTGGTGGTGGTGGTGGTGGTGATTTCGGCGATGCTTTTGGAGATATATTTGGTGATATATTTGGTGGTGGAAGAACAAATACCAGATCAAATGTTTATCGGGGCGCTGACCTTAGATTTAATATGGAAATATCACTTGAGCAGTCAGCAAAAGGAACAGAAACACAAATAAAAATACCAGTAATGGCTGCTTGTAATCCATGCAATGGTTCAGGTGCTAAAAAAGGATCTCAGCCAGTTGAGTGTGGAACATGTCATGGGCAAGGTCAAGTTAGAATGCAGCAAGGATTTTTTTCAGTACAGCAAGAATGTCCGCATTGTAAAGGTGTAGGAACAAAGATTAATGATCCATGTAATGATTGTGGAGGCTCAGGCCGGATAAAAGAAAATAAATCATTATCGGTTAAAATCCCTGTCGGGGTTGATGATGGTGACCGTATTAGACTATCTGGTGAGGGAGAAGCTGGGACAAATGGTGGGCCAACAGGTGACCTTTATGTAGTTATTACCTTAAAAGAACATCAAATCTTTGAACGTAATGGAGCAAATTTACATTGTGAAATGCCTATTAGCTTCTCAACTGCTGCTCTAGGTGGTGAATTAGAGATTCCAACACTTGATGGAAATGCTAAAATCAAAATTCCACCTGAAACACAAACAGGTGCTGGGTTCAGATTGAAAGGTAAAGGGATTAAGCCGGTACGAGAGAACCAAGTTGGAGATCTTCATTGTCATGTAGTTGTAGAAACTCCAGTAAAACTTACTGAAAAACAAAAAAATATTTTAGAGGAATTAGAACGTATGAATCAAGCTGACAGTGACAAACATAGTCCTAGGTCAAAAAGCTGGGTTGATAAAGTTAAAGGATTTTTTGAGTAACTAGAACGTACCTTTCTGAATTAACTCAATTTTATAGCCACTAGGGTCCTCAATAAACGCTAAAAGTAATTTTGTTCCCATCATCGGGCCAGCCTCTCTAATTACATTACCACCCTTACTCTTTATAACTTCACAAGCTTTATAAACATCATCAACTTCAATAGCAATATGACCAAATGCATTACCATGATTATAATTATTAGTGTCCCAATTATATGTTAACTCGATAACTGTATCCGATTGCTCGTCACCATAACCCATAAAAGCAAGTGAAAATTTTCCCTCAGGATAAGATTTCTTTCGAAGTAGCTTCATACCAAATAAATCTTGATAAAAATTTATTGATTCATTAAGATCATTTACCCTGATCATACTATGAAGAATTCTCATTTAAAAACCCCCTAAAAGTTTATAAATATTTTTTATTTTATTATTTTTTTTATATACCTATCAACATCATTAGAAATAAAATTAGAGTAATCTCCATTTAAACTGATTATCTGACGAACTAAAGAAGAAGTAATGGACTTATATGAGTCTGAAGCAATAAAAAATATACTCTCTAAGGATTTATCCATAGTATTATTCATTTGTGAAATTTGTGATTCATAATTAAAGTCTGAAGAATTTCGAACACCTCTTAGTATTACATTGATTTTGTTAGACTTTGCAAAATCAACAGTTAAGCCATCATAAGAGCTAACAGTTACGTTTGAGTAACGGCTTGAAATTATTTCAACTAATTTTAATCTTGCATCTAATTCAAACATAGTTGATTTAGAAGAATCGTTAGCAACTGAGATTAGTAGGTGATCAAAAAGATTGGCAGCCCTATCAATAATTTCTTCATGACCTAATGTTAATGGGTCAAAAGTTCCTGGATACATTGCATTCATAATATCAATTTTTTATTTAAGTAAATAAAAGTATACCCTGCCCGCTTTAGAATTTTTTAAAATTTTAAATTCTTCACCAGAGTATTTTTTACTTACCTCAAGATAAACAACGCCGTTAGCCGTTAAGTGTTTTTTAATTTCGGATAAGAGAGGATAGATATCAACGTTAAAAAATGGAGGATCAAAGAAAATAATATCAAAAAGCTCTTTATTATTTTTTATAAATATTTCTGCTGGAGAATTTATTATGAAGGCATTATCAGCATTTAAGTTATTCTTATTTTCAATAAGGTCTGAAATAGTTAGAGAATTATTATCAACTAATTTACATGATTTGGCATTTCGAGATAAAGATTCAAAGCCTAAAATGCCACTTCCTGAAAATAAATCAAGGCAATTTTTACCTGATAAATCTTGTCCTAACCAATTAAATAAAGTTTCCCTGACCCTATTTAAGGTCGGTCTTAAAGCATCAGCATCATGAAAAAAAATATTCTTTCTCTTCCATGAGCCTCCAATAATTTTAACAGCATTTTTTTTACTATTCACTACCAACAATAACTGTAGAAAATTTACCCATATCAACATGCTTTTGAAAAGCAGATTTAATTTCTTCAGCTGATATTTTGTCAATTTTTTTCGTAAATGTATCAAGATAATCTAATGGATATTTATAAAAGGCCATCATACTGACATAATCTAGAATACTTTTATTGCTATCAAGTTTTAGTGGAAACCCCCCAATCATAAAATCTTTTGCTCTTTTTAATTCATCTGATGTCGGTCCATTTTTAATAAATTCAGCCACTGTATTTTCAATTATTTTTTTTGCTTGATTTACTTGATCTTTTTTTGTTTGAACTCCAATTTGAAAAGGGCCTTTTTCAATGAATGGCATAAAATAACTATAAACACTATAGGCTAAGCCTCTATCTTCTCTTATCTCTTGAGTTAATCTTGATACAAAACCACCGCCGCCTAATATATAATTTCCTAAGTACAAGGCTAAGAAATCAGGGTCTCCTCTTTTAATAATTGGTGCACCATAATATAAATGCGCTTGTTTTGCAGGGTGACTTATTCTAATTTCTTGTGCCTTTGTATCATCTACTAAAGGTATTTGTAAAATAATTTTACTTTTAGGAAATCCTAAGCTAATTTTATTACCAATATCTTCAGCTTTTTTTCTTGAAATATCACCAACTATTACAATTGATAAGCCATTTGATAGGTAATTACTCTTGTAGAAATTATGCAAATCTTTTTTAGTAATTTTTTTAATCGTTTCCGATTCTCCAGAGCTTGATAGAGCATAAGGATGTTGACCATATAATGCTTTCATGAATGCTTTTGAAGCAATTGCTCCGGGCATTGTTTCTGATTGCCTTATACTTGCAACATATCGCTTTTTTTCTCGCTCCAAAATATTATTATCAAAATTTGGTTTATGAAGAACTAGCGCTAATAAATCTATAGCTTCATTACTTTTTTCAGTTAATGTTCGTACACTGAATCCACTTTTGTCTTGATCAAATGAGCTATTTAATCGCGCCCCTAAGTCTATAAACTTATTAGCAAGATCTTCCTCATTTATTCCCCCTGAACCTAAAACCATCATATGGTTTGTAAGAGATGCTAATCCATTTTTTAGCTTAGTATCCCTGACACTACCGGCTCTAAAATCAACATTTATATCTACAATTGGTAAATCATGATTTTCAATCAAATAGATTCTTGCTCCGTTATCTGATACCCAATGCTGAATCTCTACTTTAGCGGACACAAAATTTGAACAAAATATTAATAATGATATAAAAATAATTTTAATGGGCATGCGGTTTTCCTTTTAGTTTTTTATTTTTATCAAGAGGTTGAGGATCTAAGGTAACTACTGTTAGTGCATCTTCATGGAAATATTTTTTAATGACTTCTTGAATATCTTCAGATTTAACTTTCTTTATATTGCCAATATAGTCATCTACTATTTTATGAGAATATCCCATAGTTTCTATTTGGCCAATTTGCATAACAGCTCCGAAGACTGAATCTTTTTGATAGACTTCACCAGCAATAACACTAGTTATAACTCTATTCAATTCAGTATCAGTTACCCCATTATTAACAATATCTTTTAATTCAAGTTTTAGATATTTTTCTAAATCGACTACAGATACTTTCTCACTAGGCGTGGCATAAATCTCAAATGTACTTTGTCCACCTCGGGAAAGCATACTATATCCAGCACCAACACTAATTGCTTTTGCGGTGTTCCTTACTAAATTTTGATTAAGTCTTGATGAGCTGGTGCCAGACAGAATTCCAACTAATACTTCAATTGCAAAAGCTTCTTTACTGAACTTTATACCATCTTTCCCTAATGTTGGTGCAGGATAGCCCATTTGGATATAAGGTAGTCTTCCCTGCGCTTTTAAAATCGCCCTTCTCGGACCATTTTGTTTTGGTTCAAATTGTGGCTTCCTATTGGGTATTTCATATGCTGGTATTTTTCCAAAATATTTTTTTGCTTGTGCAAAAACTTCTTTGGTATCAACATCTCCGCCAACTACTAAAATTGCATTATTAGGACTATACCAAGATTTATACCAGTCGATCGTATCTTTATATGTCATATTCTCAAGGTCGTTCATCCAACCAACTATTGGCTTTCCATAGGGATGAGCTCTAAATATCAGGGAATTAAATAACTCATTAACCTGTGCCTTAGGTTTATCATCAGTTCTCCAACGACGCTCCTCTTTTACAACCTTAATTTCTTTATTAAACTCCTCCTCTGTTATAACTAAATTTTGCATTCTATCGGCTTCCATTTTCATAGATATGAGTAATTTTGATTTTTCTAACCGTTGATAATAAGCTGTATAGTCTGCTCCAGTAAATGCATTTTCTCTACCTCCTGCAGCAGCCACAATTTCTGAATATTCTCCAGGTTTTGTTGTTTTTGTACCTTTAAACATCATATGTTCAAGTACGTGCGCAACTCCAGTTTTACCATTAACTTCGTCAATACTTCCTGCTTTATACCAAACCATTGAAACTACCACCGGTGCCCGATGATCTTCTTTTACCAACACTCTCATTCCATTTTTTAGAGTTAGTTCTTGAATTTCACTATCAGCTTGGGCATATAAAGGTAACAAACAACAAAAAAATACTATTTTTAAGAAATTCACATGTAATCCTTTTAGTTAATACTTGTATAATAATGTAAATTGACTAATTAAAATAATTAAAGTTCTGTAATTAAAATAAATTAATGTTTGATTTCCTAAAAAAATTAGTATCGAAAACTAAACCTATCAAGAAAAAGGTTAAGTCTGCGGTTGTTCCAAAGAAGCCAAAGTCTGCGGTTGTTCCAAAGAAGCCAAAGTCTGCGGTTGTTCCAAAGAAGCCA
>MDSY01096288.1_pt1 | contig 27955 bp, 23 predicted proteins | sample 811131 | NCBI WGS metagenome assembly MDSY01 (sample SAMN05326643, study PRJNA326480) | marine metagenome | isolation source: seawater | place: Atlantic Ocean: South West | collected 2010
GCTCGAGCAGCTGGCGGTATGCGGCGGCAGCCTCTTCCCCACGGCCCTCAGCCTGCATCGCGAGCGCCGTCTTGTAGAGCTCGCCATTGGCAGCCTCCTGCGCCTCGACGCCGGGAGAGCGCGAGCGGATCGGCGCCGCGCCATGCGGCTGCTCGATGTCTACGAACGAAATCATCTCGCCAGCAGCAGTCCAGGCTCTCGCGCCAACCCTACCCCCACCAAAGATGAATAACTGGCGTAATAATGCGACACCGAAAAATACCAAGGGCTTGGCGTCGCCAACATGATGAAGACTCTCCTATCGATCGCCTGCTTCTTTGCATCTGCGGCGGCGGCGACCACACCGGAAGGCCAGGAGTGGCTCGCGGTGCGCCCCCACGACGATCGCATGCTACCCGCCAAGCCCGCGCCCAAGCACTCCTTGTCCTTTGCGTGTCCTTGGAATTTGCGCGTTGCTCTTGTTTCTGCCTGAGATTCTTTCTTCTTCTGAGATGGCGGCGGACGCCTCTCGCTCACGCTGCCTGTGCAGCGTCGCTGCGATGCACGCTGTGCGTTGGACCCACGCATGTACCCACGCCACCTCCTCGCGTGCCAGGCGAACGCCCAAAAGGAGGGCGTCGTCACCCGTCCGAGCGGCTTGCAGTACAAAGTGATTAAGAGCGCGCCCCCCCTTGCGCCGTCGCCCTTGGCGGCGACTCCGTGCGAGTGCCACTACAAGGGGACACTGATCGATGGGACCGAGTTCGACTCCTCGTACAAGCGCGGCCAACCGACCACCTTTGCTCCTAACCAGGTCGTCAAGTGCTGGACGGAGGCTATGCAGCTTATGGGTGAGGGAGATACCTGGGAGCTGTACTGCCCGTCGGAGCTCGCATACGGTGACCGCCAGCGCGGTCAGTTCATCACCCCGGGTGCGGTCCTCGTCTTCACGCTCGAGATGCTCAAGGTGAAGGGGGACAACAAGCCCAAGGCTGAGCTCTGATGCTTCTTCTACTCGAGATTCAGATTATATAATATGCCAATGGCGATGATGCGACAATCACAATTCCTGAGAGCCCTGAGAGGAAAATGCATGGTCTTGTAGAGATTATCAAAATCGATCCAAGATGAATACATTTAAAAACATGTGACTCGCCCATCTTCAAACATGTTAACACGATAATACTTTTAGAATAGGAACCTACATCTACATGTCGGACATGGATGTCGTCATCAAACGCATGTAAATGAAAATGTATAGATTACGTATACGCATACACGGACGGATATATTCATCAAAAATAGTGCAGACTTGAGACTATCAAGCTCTTCGTGTTAGCTCACTGAGGACATGGAGTCGGGACATCAGGCCCGGAGCCTAGGAGGGTAGTAGAGGTTCAGCTAGAGGTACCGTTAACCTGAGACGCTCCTCCATATACACCATCGATAGTTTGTCGGTGTACAAGAGACGCGACTCTGCCCGTGCTCCTCACCTCAGCGCCCCCGAGCCAAGCTGAGGAGGAGCGCCTCTCGCTGCTCGGCGCTGATGAGCCCGCTCCCCGTGGCGCGCTCGATGGCTGCCTCAGCGGCTCCCGAGCCGCCGTTGCCGCTCCCCTCTTGCGGTGCGCTCAACATAAGCGAGTCTCCTCGCCGTTTAAGCGAGAAGTCGAAGGGCTCGGATGGCTCTCCTGGGACGTTGAATGGCTCACCGTCGATCTGGAGCGGCACGCCCTTCTCGCTCACACGCACCGTGATCTCCTCGCCTTGGCAGAGCCGGATCCCATTGCTGAAGCCGCCGAGTGCCATCGCCAGGTGGATCACGTTGCGCACGGCGACCACCTCGAGGATGCCGTCGTCGATGGCGGCGGGGCGGATGGGGGTCTGCAGGGAGCGCTGGCGCGCGCCGAGTGGCGCCTGCCGCTGCTCGTCCCACAGGTCCGAGCCGCCGCCGTACGAGGGCGTGTTGAGGATCATCAGACCCTCGCAGCGCTCGGGAAGGGTAATCGTGCGGCCGTCGCACGTGATCTCGCAGCAATCTCGGAGGTGGGCGTATGAGTGGAGGAAGAACTCGGGGGTGCCGCAGAGAATATACCAGAGCTTGTTGAGCAGCCGCAGCCGGAAGAGCGCCGGCGCACGCTTCGCGAGACGCGCCCACAGGAGCGCGGCACGGGCGTCGACGCCGACGCTCAGATAATTACTCATCACGAGCTCGTCACGTCCCTCCGGGAGGGATCCGGCCACATCCCAGCGGTCGATGAGGGCAATCGAGGCGCGCTCCACCGCCGCCAGCCGCGCCGCCAACGAATCCAGGCGGAAGAATTTGCCCCAACCAAAGACGCGCGCAACGTCGTTGCCGGTACCCAGCGGGACGACCGCCACCGCCGGCCGGTACGGCAGCTCGGCGTCCTCGACGGCCCTGAGCACCCACGAGACGGTGCCATCGCCGCCACAGACAAGCACACGAAACGTCTCGTGCGCGCCCGCGAAGCTCCGCAGCGCATCCACCGGAGATACCGTCGCGAGGTCGCAGACCTGGAGTGGCTGCCGGCCGTCCCGTTCGCGAGCGCTCGCCTCTTCCCGTAGCGCCTCGGCGACGCGCGGGCCGAGCTTGGCGCCCGACTGCTGGTTGATGAAGGCGAGGAGCGGAAGCGCCGTACCCCCCGCCCCCCTTCGCTGCAGCCGGCCGTCGCTGAATATCCGGTCCTTGAGCGAGGCTTTGAGCGCAAAACCAGCGGCGCCTGTAGCGAGCGCCGCATGCCATCCCAGCACGAGGCGGAAGGCGAGGAGTGCGCCGCGAGCGAGGAGGGTGCGATGGGAGCGGATGGCGGCGGTGATGAGCATGCACAGCCCACCAAAGTAGAACGCCGCCGTACCCGCGAGCGCCAGACCGGCCTCCTCACGGTTTCGGTACAATAGCACAGAAAGCGCCAAGCTCGTGCCTCCGAAGGCGGCGAGCGCGGACGGGAGTAGGGCGGAGGCGCGGACGGGTGCGGAGGCGGCGGCGAAAGCGGTGGCGGCGCTCCAGGCCAACGCGTGCGCCCCCCAGAAACGAGCCAGCGTGTTTGGCCAGAGAGACATGGATGGCGCCGGTGAGCGTGGGGTGAGGCTGCGCACGGCAGCGGTGGCAGGCGCCGCCGGGAGTGGGCGTGGTCGGGTGTGGGACGAGTGAGGGAGCACCACCCGTGGTGTCAGAGGCGGCGGCACATACGCCAGCGCGGCCGCGGCTAAGCACACGACGAGGCGAGCCATCTGTGGTCGGCTGGCTGCCTACACGTCGCGGTGAGAGATCGGGCGTTCAGTAACCTCGGAAAATGGGATGTGAAAGAAACCTTAAATTGCAGATTTTTCTGTCGCGACCAAAAAGCCCGGCGGCAAAGCGCGCTCTCGCGATGCGCCGGTCCGTGCTGCGGGTGTGCGCGGCAGCGCCACGGTGCAGACAGCTTTGCACGAGGAGCGGCAGCGGCAGCAGCGACTTCTTCGAGGTGATGCATCTCCAGAGGACCTTCGACCTCCAAGAGGACAAGCTGCACCAGCGCTACAAGCGGCTCATGGCCGAATGCCATCCCGACCGCTTTGGCGCGGCGAGCGAGGAGGCGCAAGCCGAGGCGGCTGAGCGCTCCGCCGCGGTGACGCACGCTTACTCGGTCCTCCGCAAGCCCCACTCGCGCGCAGACCATCTGCTCACACTGCTTGGCGCGCCGCTGAATGAGGAGGATGGCGGAAACAATTTGCTCACGCCAGAGTTTTTGATGCAGGCAAACGATTCGCGCAGCCCTAGAGTGGGTGGTCTGCCCAAGCGCTCATTCTATACACTCCCCGGCGCAAACTCGACTCCCATAGTTAGCCGTCTTGCTCATGGTATCTGCCGCTGACCCGCCACTAGACTCACTATCCTCATCTTAATGTGTGACTTATTTGATCCTTCTCCAGGTGATGGAAACTCGTGAGGAGCTCGAGGACGCATCACTTGATCAGGCAGGGCTGGTGGCGCTGCAGCACCGTAACGACGAGCTTGCCGCCGACGTCTGCCATGCGCTGAGCAACGCGTTTGCTGCCGAGAGCCTCGACGAGGCGCGGGTTTCCTCAGCAAAGCTCCAGTACCTGCAGCGGATCGCCACGGAGATTGAGCAGCGCGTCAACCCGAGCGCAGATGGCGCGTAGAGTCAAAAGTAGCCCTGTGAAAAGTGCAGTGTGTGTGTGTGTGTGGGGGGGGTGAACCTAGTTTGTTCCTAATAAAATAAAAAAGTTTTAAACTAATAAACAATAATGATTAATGAATAAAGTACCACGTACGTACATAGTGTACATAGTGACACTGTATGTACTTGTAGAACTGTCAGTGTGGAAGCGGCACCCATCCTTGGAGGCCCGCCGAGTGGCCAGGATAGGTACTAGCTTGTTTCCTGTGGCTGCTCTGTGTCTTTTTCTGTCGTGTTTTCCCTCTCGGTTCACTCCAGTCTTTTTATAAAAAGCAAGAACAGTGACACAAGTGTAGTTTGAAGAGACTTCCAGGAAACACTGAACCGATGCTTCCGTCGCTACCGATCCATGTGCCGACTGACGCGGCCTCTCTAGCGATTGCAGCGTTCCAGTCGCTCAACCTGCTCGCCGCTGCGAATGAGATCAAGAACCCCACACCTTACTCCAAGTTCGCCCGCGGCCTTGCCGGTGCCAAGCTTCCGTCTCGACTTGGCATGCTGTCCATTTATACACCAAGCGCAGTCATCTCCGGCATCAGTCTGCTCACTTCGCTCACGTCGGGACTCGCCTCCGAGCGCACGGTGCTGGTCGCAGCGATGCTCTTCGTCCACTTCGCCAAGCGCGTCGCCGAGACCCTTCTTCTCCACCGCTTCTCCGGCAGCATGGTCGGTGGCACTGCAGCGTTTATCAGCATCTTCTACTCGCTGGTCACCTGCTTGGTCTTGGTGCAACAGGGCCGGGTGCCACTCAGCGTCTACGACGCGGCATCATCGAGCGGCATCCTCTCCGCCGGTCTCATCCTTTTTGCAGTCGGCCAGCTTGGCAACTTTTACCACCACTGGCTGCTCGCGTCCCTCCGCAAACCGGAGGCGAGCGCATCTGCCGACGGCGCGGCGGAGAAGGCGTACGTAGTTCCTCGGGGGGGTCTCTTTGAGCTGGTGACCATGCCGCATTACTTGTTTGAGATTGTTGCATGGTTCGGTATCGCGCTCGCCGCCCAACAGCTCAATGTGCTTCTCGTTGTGGCTGGCATGACCTCCTACCTGGCGGGCAGATCCGTGGCCACGAGCCGCTGGTATGAGTCCAAGTTTGGCGACAAGTTTCCGGGACAGCGGCGTCATATGGTGCCCTTCATCTTTTGAGCAATAGACTGTTGCGTCGTACAGCCATGCCTACGAGCAGTTAGAGTTAATATAGTACTTATGAGTCTTTGAGAATGCATGATATCTCCATGCCGGACTCCATGCCGGACTCCAGTGATAGCAGACTGTTGCTACTAGATACATAGGTGATACTTGATAGTATGAACCTAATACATTTTAAAAGAGTCCGATGAAAGTGGTGAGGGCGAAGATGAGGAAGAGGACGCCGCCGATGATCCCAATGACGCGCTCGGAGAAATACTGGGAGATGAAGGATCCGCTGAGGACCGCAATGCCCGTGGCGAGCCAGTGACCCGCGGTGGCCCCGAGGGCGACGACGTAGGGGTTCTGTGCGGCGCCGAGCGCGATCGTCGCGAGCTGCGAGCGGTCGCCAATCTCGGCAGCGATGGTGAGTGTGGCGGCCTCAGCGACGAAGGCCCATCCAGACTTCCCGTCAGTCCCCGATTCTGTCAACGTCTTCTCCGCCTCTTCGCGCTCCTCTGCGATCCCCTCGCCATCGGACGATATGGAGAAGGCGTCGATCAGCGCCTTGACACCAAAGAATGCGAATGATGCGATCGCCACATAGTCGTCGATAGGGAGGCCGTTGGTGAAGGAGCTCGGCACGGCATGAAAGATCTGACCAATCGCCACCGATGCCACCGTCATGACGGCAAGCGCGCCCGCGCAACCAGCAAATGTGAGGAGCTTGGAGGCACGTGCGGCGAGGAGCGTCGCGATGAAAAACGTCTTATCTCCAATCTCAGAGATGAAGATGAGGGAGGAGGACTGGACGAGTGGGGAGTCGACAAGGGAGCTCATCGAGATGGCATGCGCAGCGCCAGGAGCCAGCAAAATCAGAGCACCGCCCATGAGCCCCGCAGCGGCGGCAGCTGGTCGCAAGGGCAGCTTCCGAGGCTCGATGGATTTGCCCAGCGGCTCCCCGAGCTGGAGCATTGCGCTGTGCGGTGGCGACCTGAGCGCCACCTGCGGCCGCAGCTGCGGCGCAGTGGTCGCGACCAAAGCCCCAGCATGGGCCAAGAGAGAGGCGAACAGCGTGAGTCCCAACCTTGGCATCTCCCTCACAAGCTCTGGTGAACCTTGTTCACGGCACGATGCAGGAACTCTGCATCTCCAGGCGAAAATAGTACGCGAAGCTTTTTACCCCTGTGGTGCGCACCCGCCATGAAGCTCGAGTCGTGGGTGGGGCTCGAGTCGAATCCGGAGGTAATGTCTCAGTACGCGCACAAGCTGGGCGTCGGTGAGAGCTGGGCCTTCACAGATTGCTGGGGCCTCGACGAGGAGGCCCTCAAATACGTGCCTGCGCCGTGCGTTGCTGTCATCTTCCTCTACCCATTCAGCCAGGTATGCGTGGCGCCAACCCATGTCATCGAAACGACCGCTATGGGCACGGGGTATGCCTGTAGATCCGTATGCGCTGCCTGTGCTGCCTCCCACCACCCCACAGCCTCAGCATTCAGCCGGGGTTGCGCTTCTTTTGCCAGATGGAGGCACGCAAACGGGCACTTGGCGTGGAGCGTGGCAAGCCTGTCGCAGACGTGTGGCACATGAAGCAGGTGGTGGGGAACGCGTGTGGTGCAGTGGCGATCATGCATGCCGTGATGAACAACCTCGACCGCGTAGGCGAGGGCAGCAGCTTCCTCGAGGGCTTCAGGGACACGAGCAATCGAGAAAGTGCTGCCGAGCGTGGCAAGTCCTTCCAGGAGCAAGTGCGTTCGATACACTCGGATATTGCTGCGGGCGGGCAGACGGATGCACCGAAGCCTACGGCCGACCTCGACTTCCACTTTGTTGCACATGTCGAGGTCAACGGTGTGCTCTATGAACTCGACGGGAATAATGACGGACCGATTGACTGCGGCCCCGTCGGATCCGAGGGACTGCTTGGAGCGGCGGTGGCTCATGTGAAGAGTGCCTACATTTCACAGTTTCCAGACTCGCACTTCTCGCTCATCACGCTTGGACCTGCTCAAAAATAGAGCTGAGATCTAGACGCAGCTGAGAAGCTGGCTGGTCTCCTCGAAGCCGAGTACAGCCTGCATGTAGTTAGATGTAGGGCTCCGGGGTGTAGGTATAAAAATATAAATTTAAATGTCTAAATCTATATATAATATAACTGGCTATATATCTATGATAAATCTTATTTTAAATATAAACACATGACTTAAAGTATTATTAAAACTTAATATATAATCGTCGTATCTTATAATATTAGTCTATTCATGTATTTGAGTATCATATATCAATATTGTCTAGTCAGGGGAAGGGGGAGGAAGATCGAGAGATGCAGATGGTAGAAGTTTGGGTAGCGCCAGAGTTAGAGTACACCAGTATTACTGCCAGTATACTGTATCTTAGTGCCAAGCAGCTCGCTATACCACTGTTAGTAAAAAAAGCCTTATTATAATTATACATCAGTATTACGCAATGGACTCAGCTTACTATGGTTCATAAATTTAGCACAATATGCATCGACGCTGCCATTGCACTACACGTGTCAGAGCGCATGCTCGATGCTGATGCTGCAAGGAGGTACCTAAGAATCTAAATCTAATCCTGCAAAGTGTTGTCCGGGAGCCGCAGGTACACCTTGCCGCTCTTGGATACACGCGTCGGCAGAACAGCCATGCTCTGCACCCCCTTGTTTTGGTTGGCCATCTTTGCAGCAAACTGCACCGGGTTCTTCCCCGGCAGAAAGTCAAGGCACTCGCCGTTCTTCAAAGAGTACTTTGTGCCGCAGCATTTGCACGTGAGGCTGGGCTCACCGTTGGGCTCCTTGCCATACTCTGCTGCCGTGAGAGGGAACTGGCAGCTACGGCACGAACCGTCCACAGCGTAAACCTCAGGACCCTCCGCCTCCGCCGCGTCCGCAGCGGGCTGCGGCGAAATGTCACCGCGGACTAGGCACCAGAGGTACTCAGGTCCCTCCTGAAAGCCCGTGGGTCCCATGCGACCGGGCTGCTTGCCCGCCGCGACGGCCTTTGTGGCACCTGTTGTTGCGATGTCCTCGATCTCGGCCACGCGCACCCACTCCTTGCTCCCCTGAAAATCCTTCTTGGACATGCGCGACTTGATGCCCGTGTTGACCATCTGGCCTGGCTGCATGGTGCCTTTTTTGGGCATGCCGCGCGAGGGCCGGCCCTTCATCGCGATGGTAGAGGCACGTGGCATGGTCACCGGCTGCAATGACGCCGGGGGCATCGGCAGCCATGCCGAGCCCAGCAGGAGCGCCGCTGAAACAAATGCTGCGACCATTTTGGAAAAATATGAATCTTCTGCGAAAACCCTTCATCTCCCAAAACCTACCTTAACCCTGATTTATAAGGAACCGATAGTTGAAGTACCTTGGTAAACACACGCCCTATTTTTTCATCGCCCGCGGTGATGTCGCAGCTCATGTTTGGGGAGGCCACCATCGTGTCTCCGGTGCGCACAGAGCCGCGCACGTGGCTCGCAAACGAGCGGACCTTCATCTCCTGGATGCATGCGGCAACCATGCTCGCCATCATCTCCACGGGTCTCGACCACGTGGTTGAGACGCCGGCAATGAGGATGACTGGGACGCTGCTCGCACTGCCTGCGATTGCCATCTCGATCCGTGCGCTCGTACTCTACTACTGGCGGCAACACCAACTAGACAACCGCTCTGTTGGTTCCTATGAGGACCGCATAGGCCCTCTCCTCTTCGTAGGACTGCTCACTGCAATGATCCTCGCCAATCTCTTCTTTGCCCTTGCACGCCATACAGTCAAGCAGCCACCAGACGCGTTCACTCGTTGGGATCTCTTTAATGTGGACTCTGCCACACCCAACCATTGACAGTGCGCCGAACACACGTGTAATCATTTGGCATACTACCAATCAAAAGCAGTCAACAAAGTTACTAGTAGTGTAATTGTAGAGATGAAAAACCACCGTGGTACAGTGAGTCTGTGGCAGGGGCGTCACAAGTAGTTGATAATATATACATGTGCATATGCGTATGTACTGATAGTATGACAGTGTCAGCGTAATTGTTGTTGAGACCAAACGTCTACAGATGTTAGAGCTCAGAATATAATATGTAGTCACATTGATTCAATATAAATTATAGGTGATCTCTGTCTCTCTCGACCTGTCTCTTAGGCTGACTCTAGGAGCGATATGTTTCTCTTTATTTGGCGCCCGGCCTCTCCTCTTCCAGCAGCGTCGTCAACCTCTCAACGCTTGATCGTTGTCAAGCTGGGCTTTGAGGCTCTCGAGCAACCGCTTGTTGAGTACCTCCGTTTGTGTGTGTCTGCCGCGCGCATCAGGATTCAAGCCCACGTGAGAGTTCCGATCGAGGCGAGCTGGTTGTGCCGCTGCATACTCACGACACTCAAACATGAAATCTTCCATCGCCGCCTCTTCCAACCGCCTCCGGTTCTCTATCTGCTGCCGCACCGCCAAGCCTGTCGAATCGCAGCCTGACAGTGCATCACGCTGCCCCACCCGCCGAAGCCGTTGGCGCAGCTGTCCGATCGTCTCGAGCCGCTCGCGCAGTTGCTCGAGCGTATCCTCATTCTCCAGTGACAACTGCTCCCTTGTCAAGGTTGAGCCCTGAACGCCCATGGCGCTGTTGCAATACACTTGGGCGCCATTCTCTGAAGCACGCGAGGAGTCAAGAACCGACGAGCCGTGCCACGCCTCGTTGCCGTCTGCGGCATCGGCCTCCGAGACCAAGACAAACGGTGTGTCGCTATCCGTCTCGTCGTTGCTGTCTTCGCTGCTACCTTCGCTGCTGTCGCTGCGGTCGTCATCGCTCTCGTCATCGTCGCTCCCGCCACCCCTAGCCTCAAAGGATTCGTACGCCCATGTGGCGCGACGATCGGCTGCTGCTTTGGCAGGGGATGGCACTGGGCTCGATTCGAACGAAATGCCGCGGCGGCGGCTGCTGTCGCCGTCGAGGTGCAAAATCTGGGAAGAGATCTTGTCGCGAACGGCACTCGGACTCACGTAGTGGAACGGGTCCAAGCCAGGCGGTCCTCGGGAAGTCTTGGGACGGCCGCTGGGTGAGAGGACCTCCGCGGCACGGTCACGGCCTGAGGGCCGCTGCTCATTCTCTCTCATTGGAATCGCGCCCGCTCGCTCCGCCTGCCCACCCCTTTTTTGAGCATCGCCGAATTCCTCATCGGACTCCATATCATCGGACTCCATCTCATGGTAATCCTCTTCGGCCATCTCCTCGGCCATCTCCTCGTCAATCTCTCCCAGCAAGTCCTGGCTTGCCGTCTGCTGGATGCGCTGGAGAATCTTACCTCGCTGCTGCTGGGAGCGGATGCCCGTGAGTCCATGCAAGACGCGCAGCAAGAAGGGCAGGTTTGCCTCGTCACTAAAGATGAGGTCATCCAGATGCTCGTGCACAAGCTGTCGGGCTGCCTCGATGAGCTCAGCGTCGCGCGGCGCTCGCGGCTCGTCTGTCATAGCCTCTTGCAGTTGCTGCGCCTGTGCCTGCTGCGCCTGCGCCCGCTGCACCTGCGCAAGCTGCGCCCGAGCCTGCGCCTGCTGCGACCGTGCCTGCTGCGCCTGCGCCTGCTCCTGTTGCGCCTGCTTCTGCTGTGCCTGCTCCTGCTTCGCTAGCTGCTGCTGAGCCTGCTTGACCCGCAGAATGACTCGCTCGACGCGCCCCACTTTGGACTGGACCGCCTTCAACATCTCATCTTGGCCGTGGATCGCCTCGGCAAGCATCCCGTTGGCTTGTGCTGTGTGGAGATCGAGCTCATCCTCCGCATCCTCTTCGTCGGCATGCATCGCCTGATTATTGCCAACCAGCCGCGAGACCGTTGCCACACGAGCTGAGAGCCGGCTGAGCTGGGCGAGGCGAAGATCAAGATCCTGCTGCTGCATGCTGTCCTGCACCGAGTCCACCGACCGGAGAACGGCGTCATCATTCGCGGAGCTCGATGCGCCGGTGCCGGGCCGTGTAGGTGGCTCGGCAGGACCAAAGTACTCCTCCATCAAGCGCTGCATGTCTGGGTCCATGGTCGGCCCGACGATGGGGGTTGTTTCATCAGGAAGTACTTTAGGGAACCTAGTAGGTTCCAACCTGAACCAAATTATAAATATTTTTGGCTCAGTTAAGAACCATTTTTTTGACACGTTGACCTTCTGTTTCCAGATGATCGTCATGGGTCGTATCTGATACTGCACAGAATGAATGCATAATCGATAGCAAATCGGGACATCACTCACGTGTCTTGCAATCAAAGCGCATCGAACACCCTTGAAGTCCAATAGCCTCAAAGGCACGCGATGCGTCTGCGTGCGACTGTACTCTGTAACACCTTCAAACATTTTAAGAGAACATTCCAAAGCGCGAAAAGAATAGTAACGCCCGCTACAGGCAATCCGAAGCACCCGCCCCCGAGAAGGGACCATCACTGCCAGATGAAATCGACGCAGTCCTTCTCCTCTAGTTGGATTCCTGTCTCTCTCTCATGCTTGAAGTACTGGTGCATCGATCACGATGCGATAAGATCCTAACGGATCTCCCTTTGCCAAAGGTAGACTCAGTGCCCTTATCAGGACCCGGGACTGTTCTTAAATGACCTTCGCTGCGATTCAATCTGAAACGCGGCCCTTGCGAACACCTTGGACTTCTTGTAAGAGGATTCACGACAGTGCGGCACACTCACAAGTCGATCGAGAGGCGCTTGTCGTCGAGCAGCTGCGGATCGAGGAGATGGTCGCGGTTGGTTTTGTTTCCGAGCACGCGGCGCTCCTCAAATTCGCTCTCACGCGCCCGCTTCTTGAGTGGGAGAGCATGCTTCGCTGCAACCGCCCTGCCGCTCTCGTCGCAGGAGGCCTCGATGCTTGCGCCAGTGCTCGGAGCAGTTGCGGCGCGCTGGTTGACCACGTTCCAAAAGCTATCCCACTCGGTGGAATTCATCAGGCCAGAGGGCGAGCTACGAGCCTCGTCGGGCTCAGGACTGGCCTCGTCGGGCTCAGGACTGGCCTCCTCAGGCTCAGGCTCCGTCTGCATCGTCTTGGCCTCAGTCTCGACTGCGGCTGCAGCCGCTTCCTCTGCTGCAGCGGCGGCCGCCTTAAAGGCTCTGCCGTGGCCGCCGCCACCATGTCCAGCCATGCGCGCCGCTCGTTGCTGCCGCTTCTCTTGATTCCATGCACCTGTCGTGGTGCACAAGGGTTCGAAGGAAATCAGTGGCAGGGGATGCAGCAACACACCGTGCATGCGACAATCAACGAGGGCCACGCGATATGAGACTAGCATGAAAGTCTACCAGAGGGAGATTCGAATCGCGAGTGCAGCAGAGGAGCGTACCAATGAAGCGAGCTCGCTCTGCGACGGCAGCAGCCGCCGGCCCCAAATGCGGAGGCATCTCGTACATCTTGAGGTGCATCTTCTTGAAGAGAGACAGCTGTGACGGCAGGAGCTCGGCGGGCAACTCCGAAATGCCGCACACATGAAGCACAACCTGTGGCGCACACGGGTCGTTTGAATTCGACATGGTTCTGATTCATCAGACGGAACAGCCAGACGTGCACAAGCGCATGGCTCAAAGCGATGTGGACAAACGCGTCTAAAGTAAGGTACAATCAACTCACCTCTTCGATGGCGATCAAGCCAGGCAGACAGTCGGTAAGGCAAGCCTTCTTCAACTCGCCGTCCAACACGGCCTGTGAGGCAAGAGCAAAAGTGTCAATGTGCACGAGCGCAAGAGGCACGGCTGCACGATCGGGAGACGGAACGCGCGCGTGCTGTCTGACACATTGAATATCCAGCGACTACGGCGGCGCATCGTTCCCACGGGCGGTCGACCCGACACTGCAAGAGATGCCATGTGCAGGCTGTGTGTGCACTGAAGTCGGTGGGCGCGTTTGAAAAGACAAAAGACGACACCTGAAGGTTGACTGTCGGCAGCTCCTCCGGCGCGAGTTCGAAGGAAAACATGCGTAGCGCGTGCGAGCCCTTGAGACCAAGCACGCTCTGGAGCTGCTGTGCACGCCTTGTCGCCTCGAGGTGCTGCTTCTTAAATTCGGGATCTGCAGTTGCTCCTTTGACACGGACTTGCCAAGATTCAACGCCCGAATCAGCTCTCGTAGATGGCAACGCCAAAGCGTGCGCACTCGGTGCAGCCGCCGATTTGGACCCCTCGGCGTTGGCTGCGTCTATGAGCTTATTCCCCTTTCGAGCACCGCGATGCTTCGAAACGTTCGGCTTGTCGATGGTCTGCTCCCAGCTGGCACTCGGCTCACGCTCCTTGTTCGAATTCAAAATGGAGAGCGCGTGTGCCTCTGGTCCAGCGGCCCGGTTGAAGTCAGCGACGGAAAGGGGGGGAACCGTATTTTCTTCGTCGTCGCCGGATCCTTGCGGTTGCATCGCGCAAGGCAGCAACGCTGCAACCGCAGCAGTCGCTCCTGGAGACATGAGGGCTGCTGCCGCTGCCGCCGCCGTCTCTGCTGGAAGCTTCTGCTGGAGCTTCTCCGCCAAGGCCGCTTGGATCGCCGCCGGAATGACACTGGACTCCATTTGTAGCCGTTTGTTGCTCGTCGCCTCCTTCACCTCGCGCAACGGCTCTGCCTTTCCTTCCAGACTGGTCGACTCAACGTCAGCTCGGCCAGCTCGCGAGCCCTGGTCCCATCCAGCGCGAGAGCGGCGTGCAGCCTTTGCGGCCTTCTTCTTCCGCGCTTCCTCTGCGAGCTCGAGCCAGTAGCTCCCCCAGGTCGTGCCCTTGTCCTCACTCTCGTTGTCCGATCGGGCCATTTGAGTTGACGATGTGCGCACGGTTGTTCTTGAAAAATGATCCTTGAATTCGTCGTGACCTTCAAAAAGGCCGATAGGGATATTCAAAAGGCACAAGTTTGGAAGTTTTCGAACGAATCAAATTGAAAAAACTGTTTTAAGTTAAAGTTACGAAAGTGTGTGTACAAAGCTTGTGTAAAACGATACTGGTAACCTCAAACCTGAACCTCTGCGAATGTGCATCTGCATGCCTGAAGCAATGCGATTCTAAAGTGAAACGGCTGCTGAGCACACGACCGAGCGGCTCAAATTGTTTGATCCCCACCAAGGGCTCGACGCTTCTTTGAGAGCTCCTCTCTCACGTTGCCCGCGCCTCCAGCATCTCGCTCGCCCGCAGCAGCGGGGTGGACGAGCTCGGAGAGCCGATAGTCCCCCCGTAGCTTTGCCTTGCCATACACATTCCGGTTGGCGATGCGCGTGCCGAACTGGATCGCCCGTTTCTGCAGACGACAGCTGCGTGCGAGGCCGAGAGAGCGCCCCACAGAACGGAGGATCATCTTGTCGCCACGGCCAAGCTGCTGCTCGAGGTCGCAGATCAATGGCAACGGGAGCACCGCTAGCAATGACATGACGTCCTCATCAAGAAACGGATGCCTGGCCTCGCGACCCCAGTCCGAGAGCATCCTGTCGTCCCTGCCGAGGTTGCGCAGCCACAGCCGCTCGCGCTCGGCTTCGAGTTCCTGCTGCAAGCCCGCCCACCCGGAGCGTTTGAATGTGGTGCGGTGCCTGCCGTAGCCTCCCATTTGCTCATCTGCACCCATACCCATCAGGAGGACACGTGCACTGCTCGTGTACTCTTCATGCGTGCATGCGGCGACCGTCCTGCGCTCCACCGGCTCTGCATCCCCCCCCGCCCCCGCCCACTCGCCCCCCGCTCCAGTAACAGCTTTCTCCCGCTCGTCCTCCCACAAGAGCGACAGCCGCACGCTCGAGACGCTGCCCACGCTTGGGACGCTGCCCTCCTCCGCTGGGTCGAATTGGATGCGTACGGAGACCACAGGGGCGGCAAGGTCCTCACCCTCCGCATCGGCATATCGACACAGGGGCTGCTCTCCCGCTGCGACTGCCCCCTTCTCCGCTGCTGCCACTCTAGCGTCCCCCTTGCACGGCACCGCAGCTGCTTCGGTGGCACCCACCGTGGCATTCTCTAAAGCGGTACCTAGCTCGCTCTGGGCGGGCGGGTCGACCGGTTCGACCGTTTCGATGGGGGGCCTCTCGCGACGGCGTCCGTAGCCTCTCGAGCCGAACCAGAGGGCTGCGCCGATGTTGAGATCCATCACCGTCTCCGCAGGCGTGAGCAGTTGCTCCAGACGGTCGCGCGAGGCCTCGAGCTCCTCGAGGGAGATGTCGACCTCGACGAATCTCCACTGGCGTTCGGAGAGGCGTTCGAGCTCACGCCAGCCGCTGAGGCCACTCAGACGGTCTGGCGCTCGCGCTGCACCCGCGCCGAAGGCCACGTTGAGAAGCTCAATCGGCTGCTCAGGAGGGGTGTGCAGGTCGGCCAATCGAGCGATCACCATCGAGTCGATCCCTCCAGAGAACATGACGGCGACACGGGGCTGCGCTGCGGTAGGCTGCGCGCCGCCAGCAACCTCGCAGACACGACGCCGGACCGACGACGACAGAGCCCGCAGCAGTGCCGCCGCCGCTTCTCGCCGCGCCCAAGAGAGCCACGCCGGGCTCGCCCAGAGCTTTTGATCGACAGAGGCCCAATGACTTGATGAGGCCGCTGTGCATCGCGGATGCCACGCGTGTGTCGAGTGGCCGCTCTCGTGTAAAGTGATGCATCCAACCCCATCCGTCGGAAGCTCTTCCCACGCCAGCTCTCCCCACGGCAACTCCTTGAGCGGTACGGCCGTTGAGCAGAGTATGAGTTGACTCTCCCCGTTCGCGGAGCAGCGCCGGGCACGCAAGAGGCTGCGACGGCCGAGAGCGTCCCTGCCGTGCCAGAGCGAGCGGCTTCGCGCGTGCCAGTATACACAAGCCCACGGGCCCTGCACAAACTCGAGCACTTCGCATACCGTGCGGCCGCTGCCGACGCCGCTGCTCAGTGCACAGAGGAGAGCACGGCTGTCGCTGGCGCCTGCAGGAACACTGACGGCGCCGCCGAAGACTTCGCCGTTCCAAAGGAGTACGTTGCCCTCGGCATCTTGAAGAGGCTGCGGCACGCAGCTAGCTCCGCGCAGGTGCAGCACAGAGGCAGCGACGTTCAGCACATGGCCACTCGGCACTCGAAGAGACATGTTGCGAATGCAGTCAGGCCCACGCCGCTCCAGCGACCCAAGGGAGATGCCGATGGACTCGGCCGGCTGCAGGTCTACAGCTGAGTCATCTGGCCGGGAGGAGAGCGTGAGGCCAATACCACACATCCTCGCACCGCGCGCGCTCCCTGCCTCCGCCTTGGCGCCTCGACGGGAGTCACCGAGCCTCGTAAAGTACCAGGTGACGTGAAATTAGAATAAAATCGCGTCATCGAATTCGCCCATTTCGACGGGCGGCGACACGAGTTGGGGGGCTGCCGAGCAGGTCCCCTGATGCAGCAGGACCGCAATGGGGTGGAGGCACTCGCCGGAGAGAGCGAGGCGGAGTACGTGGCGCGGCAGCATCAGCTTCGCGAGGAGGCGGCCGAGCGCATGCGAGCCAAGTTCGGCAGTTCGGGGGGGCTCAATGGGCGCATGGGCGGCTGTGGTAGCAGTGGTTGCGGCAGCCACGGCAGCAGGAACGGCGGAAGCAACGAGCTGCTCTCGTCGATCGGTGGCGCAGCTAGCTCTGGCCTCTCAGGCCTCGCTTCCGCAGCATCCATCGGCGCCTCCATAGGCTTTTCCGCTCTGAAAGTCGGCGCGAGTGCGGCAGCGAACGCCGTCTCAGCAGTCAAGGGCTCGGCGACTCAGCAGGTGGCCGCCTACCGCAACACATCTTATAATAGCTCGATGAGCGCTCATGGTCCCGAGCCCGACGACGAGGTCGACGACCCACACGATATCTCAGACCTGCTCAGTGGCGGCGGTGGCGGCGACGGCATCAGCGACCGCAAAAATGGCCGAGCGAGCGACTCGTTCGCAGCAGCTCCGATCTCTGCAGCTGGTCCAGCTCCAGCAGATGAATGGGATGCCAGCGACGAGTGGGGGCATCCCAACGAGGCGGCATATGCAGGCTCATCACTCCAGTCCACTCAAGGCCGGAGCGTCGATGCGCTCACCACAGGCATGGAGACGCTTACTACGGGCGTGGATACGCTCACCACTGAATGGCATCCATCCCCGGCCCGCGCCTCGCCAGCTAGGGCTCTTTCAGGGGCGACGCCGCGACCGAGAGCCGTCCGCAAAACCTTGAGCAAGGATGACAAGACATGGGACGACTTTGACCGTTGGTGATCTTGGATCGAGTCCGGTCATGAGGGACTAGGCGAGTCAGCATTTTGCGTGCAGCACTCTCGCTCCAGGCCGGCATCCACTACAAGCTTACTTGGCGCGAACCAATGAATTTGTGATTTTTTCAAGGGCATTTTTGCGCTACGAGTGGAGCTGACTCTTGTAGGCCGAGACCTTTTCACCGGCTTTTGCTTTTGGGCACCTGGCCCTTTTCTTTTTGGTCCCCGCCTATATTATATATCATCTTGGCTTTTTCCTTATGATCGACGGCATTCGAATTTTTATTTTATTCTTCTACATTTATAGTCCTATGCTCATTTTTATGATGATGATTATGATCATGATGTGCTTATATATATATTATTTAATTATTATATATATATATGAATAATTAAAATTCAACTATAATAAATAATTATAATATATTTATATTAATAGTAGGTCATCCTAATAAAAATAATACTATATTAATATTTAATATATTAGTATATATAATATAAATATAAATATATCAAATATTAATATGAATATATCTATATATGCGAATATTCAATATGAATATATCAATTTCAATATTGAATATGCAATATCAGTCCTGTGTAGTGACACTTTGACTTTATCTATATACTCAAACTCAGAACCCAGTAATACTCATACGCATACTCGATCTACTGACTCCAAATAATGAAGCGTAAACATCAACATAACATGTCGCACATGATCATGTCCATAGCCATACCCATGCACTGCAATTCGTTTTGAATTGCGAATACTGTAACAATTACTGGACAACGTGGATGCAAATGCTTCATCGTCGATGCGAGGAGACATTCGGCACGACGTTCATTCAAGCTCGAGCCACCACCAAGACGGCGAGCAATATCATTCGAGAAAGAGTACCGTTGTAGCAGTACTCGGCTAGCCCCGCGAGGTGCATTGCTGTTGCTGTGAGTCGGTGGATCAGCGTGAGTACTCGGAGGCACTCGTGCTCTCGGGATCGCCACCGCTCTCCGTCTCCGCCTTGGCGTCCTTATTCGGCGTCGCGGGCGGAGTCAAGCTCCACTGCTGCACACTCAACCACCAGCGTCCCCATGGCGGCGGCCGGATGAGCATGCAGCGTATCGACCTCATGCATACGGCCAGCGTGCCGCTGCCCTCTGCGCTCGAGCTTCCGCCATCGCCAGTGACTCGGCTGGGCACGTGCCTTTGGCGGAGCGTCTTCTGCAGGTACCAAGGCAGTGGCAAACAGCAGAGAAGACCAAGCAACAAGGCTCCATGCACAGCCATGTAACGAGACTCTTCGTCACCGAGGCTCCCCTTGACGTACATGTTGAGCAGGTATGGCGGCACATTGCCCACGACTCCAATGACGAGGTTGCCGTAGCCTAGCCTGCGCCCGGTGAACTTTGCCGAGTAGCGCGAGCGATCGGCGTTCAGGTGGAAGTAGCACGCCCACTGCAGCGTGCACACGCAGCCAAAGAGGAGCACGCCCGCCCACTGGAGCGGCAGGCTCGAGAAGAAGGAGACCGTAAAGAACACGAGAGCAAAGCCGAGAGCGACGGCCATGTAGAGGTCCTCTCGTCTGCTGAGCCGCTGGAGGAGTACGGCGGCGCCGACTGAAGTCAGGCAGCCGCCAAGGGGGAAGGCGATGCCGAGCCCAACTGTGAGGTGCTCGGCGCTAGCAGAGCTGAAGAGCTCGTGCATGTGATCGGAAAACGTACTCAGGTAGAATGACGACTTGAGGTTGGCGATCGAGAGGAAGGCGAGGAGGAGGACTGTGTCTGTGCGGAACATCTCCCGCCACACCGAGGGTGGCCGTGCGCAAGGACTCGCCGTCGCAGCCGCCAGCGCCTGCTCGCTCGGCAGGAGCAATGCGCCCGAGCGGAGCTTGAGCGGCTGGACCGCCTCGATGGTTGTGATCGATCGCATCTGCTGGATCTGCGCCCTCGAGGGGAGGACGACGGTGGTGGCGACGGAGAGGAGGAGAGAGAGCGCCAGCCATAGCAGTGCGATCGTGTCCAGGCCCATCCCAAGCCCAAAGTAGGCAGCCCTGAAGAGCACAAAGACGGACGCGGAGCTATCCTCCATGGCCGCGGCGACCGAGGCAACAACAGCACGGAGGTGCGGGTGGGCCTCGCCGACGAAGAGGGCGCCGACGAAGACTCCGGGACCACCGAACCCCAAGCAGAAGAAGGCGGCGAACCACAGCGCCTCGGTCCACGCAAGAGCCACGTACGGGCTCAGTGCGAGCATAAGCAAAGAGAGGCAGACTAGCGTGGCTCCTGTGCCAAAGCACCAGCGAGGGCCGGCGCGGTCGGCGAACTCGCCAAAGAGGAGCATCGCGGCGTCGGAGGTGAAGAAGGCGATGCTTGTGAGCAGCGTGTACCGCAGCTGCTGCTCCATGCAGCAGGGCTGCCCTGGGCTGGCTGTTTCGGCACAGGTCGTGCTGTTCGTCAAGAGCGCGTCGGTGGACGAGCTGTGGCAGAGGCCCTCCATGACGTGTTCCTGGTAGAGAATGGGATAGAGGCTGCCGATGCCGAAGACGACGCCGCCAAGGCAGTAGATCGACGCGCCGCTCAGCCCCACGGCGAGCCTCGCTCGCCAGCGATGGTCGCCAGGTCGCCCTGGGAAGGCACCGCTACCCGACCTGCTGCCAGCGGCCTGGTCGGCATCTGCGATGATCTCCAGCGAGCGCTGCACGGCAGCGAGGCTCACGACCCGCCGACCCGCCTGCCCGTCGGGCTGGCACATGGCGACCACGCGGCTTCGCGCCCACACAGGGATCCGGGAAGACCTGCGCGTACCCCAACGTTAGTAAAGATGTGCAAATGATTCCTACGGTATTCCGGGATTCTTCCCACGTCTCCATTGGCGCCAAATGCAGAATGGCCCAGGCACATCACCTGGTATGTGACACGTACATAAAAAGTTTGTGTGGTCGTACACTAACCTTCCGGCCAGCCATGCGCGCAAGGCTGTGGGTGCTGGTAGTGGTGAGCGAGATCTCAGCTGGCTGCCACTCGTGTGCTGCCCCGATACCCATCGGTACGGCCATTGAGCGTGCCTCCAGCGCCGTTGCGCTCCTCGAGGCTGCGGCGCGCATTCCAGCTGCCGGCCCCACCTTTGCGCAGCCACATCTGAAGCAGGATGTGCACCAGATCAAGCGGCAGCAGCTCGCTTGCAACGCTCTCAGCAAGCTTGCTCGGCTCCTCATCGGCTCGGGTGTCGCCTCCGAGCGACGCAGCGCACTCTCCGATCTGCGGATGGGGCACCTGATCAGCTGTATCGCTGCCGAGAGTTCCGAGCGCCCGGATGGCCTTGACGCCTCAAAGGACGAGCAGAGCGCCCGAGCGGTCGTGCAGTCGCTCTCCGCGCTCGCCTCGCTCTATGGCGAGGACGCAGCTGCGAAGGCGCGCCAGAGGCCTGCTCAGGCGGCGACAGCGGATGCAAAGGCGGCGATTTCCGTTGCGCGAAAGAACACAGCGTTGCTAGTCTCTCGTGCAGATGGGCTTTCGACGAGCATGGGGCTCTCGGATGCGGCGACCGCTCGGTGGACAAGCCGGCGTCTATTGGGCAGTAGAGCGCCCACCACACCCAATCTCGACGAGGCCTGCTGCGAGTTGCCGTTCGATTTACTGCCTGGGCTCGTCGCCTTTTCTCCCGAGGATCACGCCGGAGCGACGAATCCGACGATTGCGGCGATGGTGGCCGAGTTGCCGAGCGTTGAGGCACTGAGCGAAGAGGTGCCCTTTCAGCAGCAGGAGCTTCTCACCGCTGACGGAAGCCGTGTGCGCGAACGTAGGCATACGGCTTGGCTCGCGGACGACGGCGTCGGAGCGCTCGCGTATAGCGGCAAGCTGATGGCGCCGGCGCCGATGGTGAGCTGCCCGACGGTGATGGCGTTACGCGAGGCGCTGGAGCGAGATACAGGCGAACGGTTCGACTGCGCGCTCTGCAACTTCTACCCCGCCGGTGGAGAGGCCGCCTGTAAGTGGCACACTGACCCAGAGCATGGGACCAAGTGGCACCGGACAACGACCGTCGTGTCGATTGGCGAGGCACGCCGCTTCAGCTTCCGCGCGGTGAAGCGTCCCGGTGTGGGCCATGATGCGAGCGCAGACCTGGGGGCGCTCTATTGGGGGGATGTGGTCGTCATGCGAGACCATTGCAACGATGCCTTCGAGCATGCAGTGATGCCTGCACAAGGCTCTGCCAACAGGGGCCCTCGCGTCTCGCTGGTATTCAAGCGCGCACTCGCCGATGGGAACGGGCGCAAGGGGCACAGTCTGGCCGGCGAGGGCCGCCGATATCGAGCGCGCCGCCGCCAAGAGGCGGCAAAGAAACAGCCGAGATAGTATTCCAGATCCAGTCGTTTGCACACTTGGCCTACCGACTATATAATATACCAATACGCGCAAACTTTGTGCAATGTGCAGAAATGTACAATTGATCATGATTGATGAATTGTCATAGCTAACGATGCGTTGGATCATGCTATGTATCTTTACAATACAATGAAGATTGGAGTTGCAACTTAGTTACTTCACGCCGTCGGCGTAATTCCATACTTCAAATTGGAAATTCAAATTGGATATGATCCTGCTCACATATCGTCAAAGTCGAATGTGGGAACAGGCTTGTCGTCTTTCCGCATGAACCCGGCCAGCTCACGCGCGGCCTGGCGGTTGGCCTCTCGATTCGCCTCTTTGGCGTCGAGCTCTTCCTTTGAGATGGTCTTATAATGGACCTTACCCTCCGCCTTGAGCTTCTTCCGAGCAAGCCGGTCGATCTCGTCCGCAAAGCCGAGCAAGTGATTCGCAACGCCCTGTGGGGATGAGATAGATGTCTCAAAGTCTTGCTCACAAGACTGTCGAAACCTGCTGTGCACACACAAAGCTCTTGTACTCGACTACTAAGCACTCTCCTAGGGCGCACCTTATAAAGTAGCTCGAGGTCCTCCACAATGTGCGACATGCCCTGAGTGACTTCTTCCCGCTTGGTGCCACGGCTCGCGACCGCCAGACGCACAGAGAGTGCCCCCGTCGCAGTGCCGTCACCCGCGCCCTCTTCGAGGATCGAGACGACTCGGCTCGCGCGCTCGTAGCTCCAATCGCGAGATTCTTGTGTGTGCACCACGAGGACGCGGCAAGATTTGGCGACAGCATGCAACTGTGTCCACGCGAGTCCCGGGTTAATGTCTGCAAGGTAAAAGTGCGGATCCATCCGAAAACGTGCCCCCGCCTTGTAGTCGTCCTCGTCGACCATCTCGGCCTTGTTGACAAAGTGAATCGCCAGGTACTTTGCATCATCTTCAAGCCCGAGCTGCCGTGCCAAAAGCGCTGCGACTGCTTCAGGGTCTCTGAAGTGGGCCGTCTGGTAGGGGTTGAAACAGATGCGCTCCTTGGGCATCTCTGGCTCGTAGTCCCAGAGCACCACGCCAGCAACGCGACCTTCGTGGCGCGCCGCGTAGGCAGTCGCCACCGCGCCGCCCATGCCCTTGCCGCAGAGCACCCACGGACGAGTGAACTTGCCTCCCCACTCACGACCGTTGAGTGAGAGGCGGACGACGAGCTCATGCAGGTCCTCGACGAGCCTCTCAATCGAGTAATCATGCCGCGGCGAACGCGAGGACTCGCCGTGGCCACGAAAATCGAGAGAGAGAACGCGATACTTATCGGCGAGTGGCTGTGCTACATCGTCCCAAATATGCTTCGAGTCACAGACATCGTGAAGCATGACGATGGGCGGTGCCTGCTCGTTGCCCCACTCAAGGTACTGCAGGACAATACCCGACGGCAACAGCATCGTGCGCTTCTCACCAGCATGCCCTTGGCCCATGTGATGACCAAAGAGGCGTCGGTTGAAGTGCACGGCTCGCAAGTCGGAAGCAAATTGTACGTTGACCGACGGGTCGAGGCGGAGCGCGTCTTGGTTGTATTGGTTACAGTGAGAACGGCAAAAGTCCACGCTGTACGCGTACGCCTCCTCAGAGCTCGAGATCGAGGCGAGCTGAGGATCATCAGCAGCAATGCCGCCTGTTTCGGCATCTGCAAACTCATAGGTTTCAGCAGGGAGGTACGCTTCGTCGGGGAGAGCGTTCTGCTTGCGCCGCGAAGGCTTACGTGGCGGCTCGGGTGCAGAGAGGAAACCCTTCTTGAAGCCCATCGTCATTTCTGCCGACGAGCTGCCTCGCACAGCACACTACACCCGCCTCTCCGTTGCAAATTCGGACCACAAAACAAGTCTTCAAGTTGGAACGAACTTATAGGAATTCCTATTACACGGTTGGCGTCGGCAAATCTTGTGTGCCGGCGCGAACGCAGGCCGCCGCCCGCAGATGCTGTTGCTGGCGCTGCTGGCGGGCCTGGTACCCCAGGCATGGAGCCGTTCGCTCATGCAGGCCGCAATGCCCGATGATGACCCTCTCGCTTTGGAGGATCCTTTCACACAGCTCAGCGAGGCCGAGCTCGCGCAGGACTGGAGCCACCGGGCAGAGCCGCTGGAGGAGGCCCCAGGCCGAAGCGGCCTCGAGTTTACAGCTGGCGGGAACATGCTCCACGAGCACCCACCGACGCTTTCTGAGCGGCTCGGCGGGCTCAGCCAGCTCAGAGAGACCACTTACGTGGACGTGCAGCTTGTTGGCCTTGACGGTCAAGGCCAGCTCGGAGCTCATGTCAGCCCGAGCGCAATGCAGCGGCTCCTCGAGGCGATACCGCATGACGAGCCTGTGCGTGTTCTCCATCCTACCCTTGGGGCTTCTCACGAGCTTCCTATCACGCGGCGCTTTCTCTACCAGGCGCCGGCCGCATTTGTTGATTGGAATGGATTTACACAACCTGCTGAGGAATCGGCCGGGGAATTCAGACCGGTTCGGGGCACATGTTGATGCGCACAATCAGCCCAGATCGCACACCAACCTGTCCTGCCGCCCGCTTCCCTCCTAGGTGAGCCATGCATCGTCTCAGATGCTTTACAAGATCGAGGTGGCAGTGCATGCGCACGCTGAGGGCCGCGTGCCGATATCTGCTGTCGATTCGATATTGCGCGAAGACTATACGCGACGGCGACGCTCGCACGTGACACTCTATCTATTGTCTCCCCGCCAGCACAAGCACCATGTTGCAGAAGGTTCAGCAGGTGAGGTGGCGCATTCTTACGCCTACTTTGACAACAGCAGTATCGGCGGCGGCAGTGGCGGCGATTGTCCCCTGACGAAATGGGTGGCTGCTGAGCACCGTTACGCCTGGATCGACCTGACGGCTGGACCCGTTGCGTATGGACCCACCGCGGCCGCGGTTGGTGTCATGGGAGTGCATGCAATGCCCCGCGTAACTATTGGCAACTCGGTGCGAGGGTATAAGGCGCAGGCGTTCATTGCTGAGCTAGCGGCCTTGGTGACGCGCTCGTCCCGCTTGCTTCTGACGCCACCCATCTCGTTTCTTCCCGAATCCCGTCCCGATACAACCGTGACCGTGCAAATCCTCTCCATCTCTGACGAGGAGGGCGCGCCGACAGTCGACTTCGCGGCCATCGCCGCGGCCTTGGAGCCGCTCGCGCTCCCGGGGCAACGGGTTGATGTCGAGCAGTATTCAAGCTCATTTGCTGAGTGCTTCAGCTGCGCCGTGGCATATGGCGCCGCCCTCACCACTGAGCCCATCGCCAGCGACTCAACACAGCTGCATGTGCATCCATACATTCAGTCACGCGAGTTGCGCAATCGGCTCAAGCAGTTTGCTGAGAAGCTTCCCGGCCTGAGTCGCAAGCCCGCCGCTGGAGAGCGGCTCATCCCGGTGATAGTCTTCACGCTAGCAACCACGGTACCCCACCTGATTGACCGGACCTCCCAGGCAGTGGCCTTGGATGGGGCAGTCCTAGCGGTGCAGACGCGTGCCGGAAAGGTGCAACTTGCGGAGCATCATTGCGCCGGCGCGCCACGCAACTTAGACAGCGAAAACGCCGCGCGGCAGATTATCGCAGCAGCAACTCAGCTGGGTTGGGGAGTCTCAAACTCCGGGGTGAAATGGAATGAGGCTCACAACGCCACCGAGCCGGACCTGCTTTGGGCAACGGGCCTCACGCCGTTTGGGGTTTACTCGCAACGTGAGCAGCCCTCGTTTGCACTGCGTGACGTGGCAGCTCGCTCATCGATACACGCGCAACTGGTCGATGCCCTTGCTGAGATCCAGGAACTGCGCAGTTACTTCTCCGGCGTTGGCCTAGAGGTTGATGATGCTCTTAGAGCACCCGATCAGCTCCTATTTCTCCGCCGCCTCAATGTGTTGAGCTTCAAGCTGCAGCGAGCCCGTGCCTACCTCTCGTTGCACAACTTCCGCGTTGCACAATACCATGCGCTTTCGGCGAGGCATGACATCGCCGCAATGCGCAAACTCGTAGAAGATGTAGAAAAGTCGTCACTGCGACAACACAAAGTGGCCTGTCCCCACAGTGAGTGGGGAAGTCACCTTGAGTGAAACTGGTATAGCTGCCGAGATTCACGTGTGTTCCGGTTGATGTTAGGAAGTACTCTAGTAAAGATGTTGATTCAAGCTGCACACATTTATTGTGCAATCATGTTCAGGCTCGGGGACATTGAGAGCGATAAAGCATCCCATTGGCAGCGCGTTGTGCAGAAGACCAGCTGGAATACAGGACGCATCTGCTGACTGCCAAAATAAAATGCCTGGGGCACAAATCAATGGCTCCACCAAAAACCATTCCGAGACCGCAATATCGTAGTGGATCTACTAGCATCGAGAATAGCCATCCTAGACCCTAGCCAGAAGCTCTATCACAATTGAAGTGTGCTGATAGAAATCAACACACCCGAGCCAGTGAGTTCGCTCGAATAAATTCAACAGAGCTCCAATGTAGTCAACAGAGCTGACAACTACTTTCATATTGTGCAGCATTGGCGGGTGTGTACACCCACTTTCAAGCTGTTGAATAAGATATGTTTGTTGGGATTTCAGGTATGTGTAGTATCTGAACTCATATCTCGATTGATATTGTCATCCGCAGAGTGAACATTTAAGTTATTGCAATGCACGTACTTGCTTCAGTGACGGAGCTCGTGTCCGATCCGGAGATGTCGCCATTGAAAGGGCTCGCTCCACGTAACATGTAATGGCACGTACCTTCATTAGAGTGACGGTGCTCGTGTTCCCTCCGATTATGTCGGCGGGCACGTGCTCGTCCCGCACTTGCGCGACGTATACCGTGCCGCGAGCGCGAGGTGCGGCTCTACCACGTTAGAAAATTCGCCGCATTGGCCCGAACCCGCCGCCAGGTCGAGGCCCATGCGGGGATGGTGCTCTGCTTGTCCCAGCCAAGCTAAAGGGACAGATCCGCTGAGGGCATTGCATTCGAGCAACGGTGAGGCGCCCAGCTTTGCACCACTGAGTGCATCACTAATCGTGCCAGAAAGACGATTGAAGTGGAGGTTCGGCATCTCTCGTTCAAGGACCTGGTGAGGCGTGAGGGTGTGGTGAGGTCGGAGAGGGGAGGAGAGGCCAGAGACCAGAGAGACCAGAGAAGACCTGATCTTCCTCGTTGGGTTCGTGCAATGGACGAAGGATACACAATGAGTGGTGAAATTTGTGCCAATCTGAGAGCTGCTTTCCATTCAGCTGTCCATTTGCTCGCGCCAGCATCGGCTTGCTTTGGTGTAGAGCTGCAGGCTCGCTCAAAAAGTGTAACGGCCGCGGCAGTTTTGGCTTTGGACCAACACATCTCAGCGCACCGGCGCAAGCCATGGGGACAACGTGCCCGAGATCTTGTTACCGTTGAGCATCATGCGGGTGCTAATGCTGGTGAGCTTGCCGAGCTGTGTCGGCAGGGTTCCACTGATCAAATAGTTGTCTCTCAGCGAAAGTGACTTGAGGTTCGTCAGCTCACCGAGCTGCGATGGGATTGTGCCTGAGATGCGGTTGAAACTGAGCGAGAGCCCTTCCAAATCGGTCAGTCGCCCGAGCTGTGACGGAATGGTGCCGCTCAAATATGAATTATTCTGCGGGGATAGGGGGCAAGCAGGCGGAAGATTATCTATATTGCACGTGCCAATCAATGTCATGGGGGAACCCGTCCGAAGCTCCTCAACGGTGGTTCACATGCCACGGGCAGACGACACTTGCAAGACGTGCACAGGTCGTGGGCAGATCCTAGAGAGGCTAGAGAGGATGTGACCCCGAGACGCGATTAGCACTCGTGGCGTCAAAACTTTTCAGTCAGCCTGCAGATTGAGTATGTGCAGCGGCGGCATTCGCGAAAATTGCGGCAAGGTGCCACTGATCGTGTTCTCGTTTAAGATAAGATATTCCAACGACGGCAGCTCCCCCACCTGGGTGAGGTGACGACGGGTCGTTTGGCGAAATGACCAGATCTCATTTTGCGTCGTGGCAACAAGCAGATAACTCCCCCGACCCCCCCCCCACCCGAACAATAACCCCTTACACAGCCCCCCCCCC
>MDSY01084134.1_pt1 | contig 27949 bp, 31 predicted proteins | sample 811131 | NCBI WGS metagenome assembly MDSY01 (sample SAMN05326643, study PRJNA326480) | marine metagenome | isolation source: seawater | place: Atlantic Ocean: South West | collected 2010
ATGATGAGCTCAAAGCGGTTATCAACGTTTTCCAAACAATCTTCTACGGTTACGCGAGCCATGTGGGTTACCTGTTATTTATAATCAGTGCAGAGATGAAGTGTCGGCTTGTAATACAGGCCGTAAATCTAGACGCGCTAGTGTACAAAATTCAGTCACCAGTTGACAAGAGTTCAGCTAACAATTGGTGGTGATTATGTGTCTGATGAGTGGTTTTTAAGCGCCTGCAGGTAAAAATGCACTGCAAATCGACTAACGCCTGGCTAAAGTCATCGTTGATCACCAAAAAATGACTGCCCGAGTAATGGCTGATCTCGCTATGTGCTTCGGCCATGCGCTTGGCAATGATGGTGTCATTATCCGTTCCCCGGCCTTGTAAGCGCTGTTGTAAGGCTTGCTGAGACGGCGGTAATATAGTGATGGCAATAGCTTGTGGAAAAATGGCCAGCACTTGATCACGACCTTGCCAATCAATTTCTAAGATCACGTCTTTGCCAACAGCAAGGCTTGATTCAACCCATTTTCTGGAAGTACCATAGCTATTTTCAAATACGGTGGCATGCTCAAGCATCTGCTGGTGGGCGACCAAATGGCTAAAGTCTTGTTGGCTAACAAAGTTGTAATCCACGCCGTCTATTTCGCCATCACGCATGTTTCGTGTGGTGTGAGATACTGATACACAGACTTGTGCATCTTGTACTAAAAGGGCTTTGACCAGGCTGGTTTTCCCTGCACCTGATGGCGCTGAAAGGATATAGAGTGCGCCGGAAGTATCGGACATAGTGGGGCCGCTGTATTGAACGTAAACAAATTGCAATTATAAGCAAGCTTGGCATGAATGTCAGCTTAACAATCGATCTGAATTACTGGTTATGGTAATTCTCTGATGAGCAAATTTTCAAATGCTAGGTGTCATCTGTCCTCAACTCGATTAAAATAGTGGCTAATCATCAATGAAACAAGGTTACCTATGACATCTTCTATTAACGACCAGCTTAAGGGCCTTAAGCTCGACTTTACACGCCCTAGTGGCCGGGCAACTGATCAATTACGTGATATAAAAATTACCCGCAGCTTTACCAAGCATGCCGAAGGTTCGGTATTGATAGAGTTTGGCGACACCCGTGTGTTGTGCACAGCCACTGTAGAGCGCGGTGTGCCACGCTTCTTGCGAGGTTCTGGCAGTGGTTGGGTCACGGCTGAATACGGTATGTTGCCACGATCTACCCATACCCGTAATGGTCGTGAAGCAGCTCGTGGCAAGCAAGGTGGGCGTACTTTAGAAATTCAACGATTAATTGGCCGGTCTTTACGCGCATCCTTAAACTTAGAAAAACTGGGTGAAAATACCATTACTTTAGATTGTGATGTGCTGCAGGCCGATGGTGGTACGCGAACAGCATCTATTACTGGTGCGTATATTGCTATGGTAGACGCCATCAACGTGCTCAAGAAAGATAAGAATGGTGCCATGAGAGGCAACCCTCTAAAGCGTCAGATTGCGGCTATTTCTGTGGGTATTTATAAGGGTGAACCCGTGCTTGATTTGGACTATGACGAAGACTCTAAGGCCGAAACAGACATGAATGTAGTGATGACTTCAGACGGTGGTTTTATTGAGGTGCAGGGTACTGCTGAAGGCGCACCCTATACGCAAGAACAAATGACAGCAATGTTGTCTTTAGCCCACAAAGGCATTACTGAGATTACAGCGTTACAAACTGCCGCCTTGGCGGGGTAGGATAGCTACAGACTACCCCATCACTATGAGGAATATAGCGATGGGGTAGTCCACTTGCAGCGATACAGGATTGCTCAGCTTGCAATAAGCAACATTTACAAGTCGCAGTTATAGTCGATAATTAATGGTGCATGATTAGAGAAGCGCTGCTCACGATAAATGCCAGCACTGCGCACGTTGCGGCGTAAGTTAGGTGTGGTGATTTGATAGTCTAGCCGAGCACCTTCGTTAAGTTTAAAAGCTCGGTTGTAATCTGGCCACCAAGTAAATTGTCTTTCGTTCTGGTTAACTTGGCGAAAGGCATCGCAATATTCCATTTGGAAAAACATTTCATCTAATACTTCCCGCTCTGCGGGTAAAAAGCCAGAATTTTTTTGGTTTACATACCAACCTGACAAGTCTTCAGGTTTGTGGGCTGTATTAATAGTGCCACAAAAAATAAAATCGCGACGTTTGCGCAGTGTTTTACGCAAATGGCTGCTGAATTGATCCATAAATTCATTTTTAGCATCTAGTTTATCATCATCCCCTAGACCAGAAGGTACAAAAACTGATGCGATGCTGATCTTGTCAAAGTCAGCCTGGATAAAACGACCTTCAAAGTCACAGCCAGGAAACCCCAAGCCTGTCATAATTGCCTTTGGTTGGTGGCGGCTGTAAATAGCAGTACCACTATAGCCATCTTCGAATGCATCAAAAAAATAGGCATGCCAGCCATCTGGGTGTAATAATGGCTCATCAAGTTGGTAGTCTTTCTCCCGAATGTCTTGCAAGCACACCACGTCAGCGCCTTGGGTTACCATCCAATTAAATAGACCGCGTTCGGCTGCCTGACGCAAACCTTGAACATTTAAAGTAATAATACGCATGAGTATTGTTTAATCACTCGCGCAGTGGGCTCGTGTGCAGAGCCTGTAGTTGCGCCTTAGATATTGATTTTATTATTTCACCGTAATTGTATCATGGTCCAGGCTTTTTGGCCCACTAAGGACCCTGAGTTCGCAAAGGATTTACTTATATTTACCCTTATAAGAGGCCACCTAGGGCTTTGACCCTAGTGTATAATAGGTTTAGCTAAAAACAGCGGCTTATGAGTTAGAGAAGATTATGAAAGATTACCAGCGAGAGTTTATAGAGTTTGCCATTGAACGTGATGTCTTGCGCTTTGGTGAGTTCACCTTAAAGTCTGGCCGTCTAAGTCCTTACTATTTTAACTTCGGCCTTTTCAATACAGGGTCTGCATTGGCCCGATTAGGTCAATATTTTGCCCAAGCCTTGGTTGATTCAGGTATTAAATGTGATGTGATTTTAGGCCCAGCTTATAAAGGTATACCACTAGCCACCACTATGGCTGTGGCCCTGAGTGAGCATCATGGTATCGATATGCCTTATGCCTTTAACCGTAAAGAAGCTAAGGCTCATGGGGAAGGTGGTTCTATTGTAGGCGCAGAACTTAAAGGTCGTGTAGCTATTGTTGATGACGTCATTACTGCAGGCACGGCAATCCGAGAAGTAATGGCCATCATTGAAGCCCACAAAGCGATACCGGCGGCGACGTTAATTGCTATTGACCGGATGGAAAAAGGCCAAGGTGAGTTGTCAGCTATTCAAGAAGTGGAACGAGATTATGCCATGAAGGTAGTGAGTATCATTAGTTTTGATAACGTTCTTGAATACTTGCAAGAAAGTGCTGGCAATCATCAACAGGTCGCAGCAATGCTTAAGTACCGTAAAGACTTTGGAGTATAAGTTGGGTTGTTATGCCCATTAATTAGCCTTAACCTGTGTGCGCTGTCAGCGCATCAGATTTTGGCTAAGTAAGGCCCATTGATCTGCCCAAGTTGCGGTAGGTTTATGGCGAAAGTTCGTTCGGCTGTACTGGCGAATACGACCTTCGGCTACGGCCAAAAGTAAATTAGCTACGCTGCTAGGGGTATCCTGAGTGCGCAAACCTTCACGTATTTCTGCCTCCCTAAGAATCTGTTTAAGTTGAGTTTCTAATTTTTCAAATAGCTGATTAACTCGGCCCGTTAGTCGCTCATTCTCACCCGTAAGTGCTTCGCCTGTTAAAATCCGGCTGATACCTGCATTACGCTCGACAAAGGTCAGTAGCAAAGTAATGATTTGCTGGCATTGGGCAAGGGAGGTCAGTTCTTGTTGCTGAATCATTTTTGCACGGCTGAAAATCGTGTCTTCTACATACTCTATAAGGGCATCGAACATTTGCGCCTTGCTCGCAAAGTGTCTATATAAAGCAGCCTCGGATACACCCACACGTTTGGCCAAGGCAGCCGTGGTAATGCGAATATTCTGGTCTTCTAACATTTCCATCAGGGCTTGTAAGATTTGTTCTTTACGAGATATTTTAGCTTCGGTCATAGTTCGATTGTGGCTTCTTTATAGTGTTGTATTGTTTTCGTCGATGCGGGTAATGAGGGTGCCCACACCCTTATCGGTAAAGATTTCCAATAGCGTAGCATGATTAACACGGCCATCAATAATATGAGCAGCTTTTACACCACCTTTTACCGCATCTAGCGCGCAAGCTATTTTAGGCAACATACCACCATAAACAGTACCGTCGGCAATTAAATCATCTACTTGGCTAGTTGAGAGGCCGGTCAATAAATTACCTTGTTTATCCAACAAACCAGCAGTTTTAGTGAGCAGCATGAGTTTTTCTGCTTGCAGGATTTCGGCCACTTTACCAGCTACTAAATCGGCATTGATATTATATGAGTTACCCTCATCATCTACACCAATAGGTGCGATGACGGGAATAAAATCACTGTTGCGTAACATGTCGAGCACATTAGTATTGATGGCGCACACCTCACCTACATGGCCGATATCTATAATTTCAGGGGCCTGCATTTCAGGGGTCTGGTGGGTCACTTTTAGCTGTTTAGCTTGGATGAGTTTGCCATCTTTTCCTGTTAAACCAATGGCTTGGCCGCCATTTTGGTTAATTAGGTTAACGATGTCTTTATTAACTGAGCCGCCCAGTACCATTTCAACTACATTCATAGTGGCGGTATCTGTGACGCGCATGCCGTTCACAAAGTGAGACTCGATGTTGAGTTTAGTGAGTAGGTCGCCAATTTGGGGGCCCCCACCGTGCACCACAACTGGGTTCATTCCCACCAATTTCATCATCACAATATCGCGTGCAAAGCTGTTCTTGAGGTCTTCGTCGATCATGGCGTTGCCGCCAAACTTAACAACTATAGTCTTGCCAGTAAAGCGCTGAATATAGGGCAATGCTTCGCTTAATACTTGAGCTACGTTAATTGCAGCTTTGCGGTCGAGTGTCATAGGTGGTAATCCGGCACGGTAAGTTTGGTGTTAACAGCATGCAAATGGTGTTGGAATTCTTTTTGAATACGTTGTAATACAGCTTCACTCTCACCTTCAAAGCGTAATACTAAAACCGGTGTGGTGTTAGATGCCCTTACTAAACCCCAGCCATCTTTATAGTCTACCCGGATGCCGTCTATGGTTGATACTTTTCCAGTGGGGAATTGAGCGTTTTGTAGTTGTTCAACAAAACCAAATTTTTCGTCTTCAGTAACATTAATGTTGATTTCTGGAGTGCTAACATCCTCTGGGAAGCGGCTAAAAATAACACTTGCAGGCGCGATATTATTAGCCAAGATTTCGCACAAACGCACAGCACTGTATATGCCGTCATCAAAGCCATACCAGCGTTCCTTAAAGAAGATGTGGCCACTCATTTCACCTGCAAGTAAGGCACCTGTTTCGATCATCTTACTTTTGATCAGAGAGTGGCCAGTTTTCCACATGGTGGGAATGCCACCTTTGTCTTGAATAAAAGGTTCAAGTAACCGAGTGCACTTCACATCGTAAATGATTTCAGCGTTAGGATTGCGACTGATAACATCTTCAGCAAAAAGCATTAGCAGCTTATCAGGATAGATCATTTCCCCTGTATTGGTAATTACTCCCACACGGTCCCCATCACCGTCAAAGGCAAGGCCTATATCAGCCTTATGTTCAGCAACGGCGGCTTGTAAGTCGACTAGGTTAGCTGGTTTTCCAGGGTCTGGGTGGTGGTTAGGGAAGTTACCGTCTACTTCACAGAATAATGGAATAACTTCACAACCAAGTTGTTTAAAGAGTTTTGGTGCAATACTACCAGCGATCCCATTGCCTGCATCCAATACCACTTTTAACGGCTTGGCTAGCTTAATGTCATGGCTAATTCGATCTTGATAGGCTTGATCGACAAAGTGTTCTTCAATCTCGCCGATACCACGCTTGTAATCTTGCACTTCGATAAGGTCATGTAATGCTATGATGCTGTCGTTGGCGAGGGTTTGGCCACCTATAACGATTTTGCAGCCATTGTAATTAGAGGGGTTGTGGCTGCCTGTGAGCATAATGCCAGATGTGGTGCCTAGGGTTTTAACACCGAAGTATAATACTGGTGTAGGTACTGCACCCAAATCAAGTACACGACAACCGGTATCTGCTAAACCTGCCATTAATGCTAGGCTTAGCCTAGGGCTAGATAATCTGCCATCAGCTCCAACGGCAATGCTGTCCTCTCCATTACGTATTACTTGAGTGCCTACGGCCAAACCAATATGGTAAAGCATGGCCGCACTCAGTTGCTCATCAACGATACCACGGATGTCATAAGCCCGAAAAATTTCATTACAAAGTGGGTGGGGTGGTTGGTAGCGTAAGCGATCCATGCCGTTGGTGTCCTTAAGTTGATAAGTAGTTAATGGTAGCTGCTGGGTTTTAGTGGCTTAGGGTTAGACGTTATAGGCGACCTGAGTGACCGAAGCCACCTGCTCCACGAAGGCTGGCATCAAAGTCTTTAACGATGGTCAGTTGGGCTTGAACCACAGGTACAAGCACCATTTGAGCAATGCGTTCTGCAGGCTCGATAACGAATGGGGTGGCTCCTCGATTCCAACAAGACACCATGAGCTGGCCCTGATAGTCTGAGTCAATAAGCCCCACTAAATTTCCTAACACTACGCCATGCTTGTGCCCAAGGCCAGATCTAGGCAGCAACATGGCACAAAGATTTGGGTCCTCAACATGGATGGCCATGCCCGTAGGTATTAATTCTGTTTGGCCAGGATTAAGGGTAATGGCGTGGTCAATACAAGCACGTAAATCCATACCTGCAGAACCTGCAGTGGCATAAGTTGGTAAAGGAATGTCTTGGCCCACTCGAGGGTCGAGTATTTTTACTGCTAATTGAGGGCGTTGAATCATGTTATGGATGCCTTATGGGAGATTTTTTTGATGGCCACTATGAGTTGGCGAGCCAATTGCTGTTTGGATAATAAGGGTAAATCCTCTACACCACCAGAGGTGACTAAGCTCACTTGATTATTATCGCTGTTAAAACCAATACTAGTGTTTGAAACATCATTAGCAATAATCATATGTGCCCCTTTGCGCTTTAGTTTGTCTTGCGCATGAGGGATTAAGTCTTGGGTTTCCGCAGCAAAACCCACATGAATTGCACCGGGGTATTGTTTAGACATGGTAGCCAATATGTCTGGGTTTTGAAGCAACTCTAAGGTAAGCCCGTGAGCTGGGTTGTGCTTCTTCAACTTCTGCTCAGACGCTTGGGCAGGGCGATAATCGGCCACGGCAGCCGTTGCAATAAAGTAATCTGCTGTTGAACCCACTTTAAGGCTTGCTTTAAGCATGTCTTGGGCACTTTCTACGGCAACAAATATGACATCTTCAGGCTGTTCGAGCTGAGTAGGGCCACTAATAAGAATGACTTTTGCACCCTGATCTCTAGCCGCTAGAGCCAAAGCGTATCCCATTTTTCCAGAGCTATGGTTACTGATGTAACGGACGGGATCGATTGCTTCTCTCGTGGGCCCAGCAGTTATGAGCACTGTTTTACCTGCTAATAAGCCTTGGTTGAACTGCGCTGCAAGAGCAGTTAATAGTTGGCTAGGTTCCAGCATACGACCAGCACCAATATCGCCACAAGCCTGTTCACCTTCTGCAGGGCCATGGACTTGTATGCCTCGCGCTAGTAATGTTTGTAGGTTTTTTTGTGTGGCTTGGTCACGCCACATTGCTTGGTTCATCGCTGGCGCAAGCAGAACTGGTGCACCTGTTGCTAAACATAGGGTAGTAAGTAGGTCATCAGCTTGCCCCTGGGCAATGCGTGCCATCACGTTGGCACTCGCAGGGGCAATGATTAACAAATCTGCCCAGCGAGCAAGTTGTATATGGCCCATACCGGCTTCAGCTTGGGGGTTAAGCAGGTGTTGATGAACAGGGTTGCCAGACAAAGCTTGCAAGGTGAGTGGGGTGATGAACTCAGTGGCACCAGAGGTCATAACTACCTGCACTTGAGCTCCAGACTTTATTAGCAGACGCACTAATTCCGCACTTTTATAGGCTGCTATGCCCCCACTTATAGCAAGGATGATATGTTTGTTGTTGAGACGGCTCATAGGGTCACATAACCGATGAATAGAGCAAATATTTGCCGACTACTTTAGCATAATTTTTTAGCATAAATTAAGCTAAAATCTCATTAGCTTAATCACAATTTTTGCAAATGAAATCATTCACGGCGCGAAGAATATCCTTACGGCTGACCTGGCCAATAAGCTTGCCGTCGTCAACCACAGGAATGCGGCGCCTACCCCGGTGAATAAACTGCTGGGCTACTGCAATAATGTCTGTGTTGCCAGATACAGTGTCAACTTTGGTAGTCATAAACTCGCCCACAGTGCCACCCACCTCCTCCTCGTGATAAGTTTTATCTAAAATACCTCAAAGGCAACCAACTTCAGACATTACACCTACCAAACGACCCGCCTTATCAACTACTGGTGCGCCAGAAATGTGATGTTCAGAAAAGGTCTTAATGGCGTCAAATAATGGTGTGTCGGCATAAAAAGTGATGAGTTGACGGGTCATATAATCTGCAACTTTTACGGATTTAAGCATAAGTTTTCCTTACCAAACATAGTTTCGATGTATTGCTAAATAGTAAGTATAACAATAACGGTTTTACGGCCACAGTCAACAGGTCGGCTATACAACTATTTTTATGATAGCACCTTAAAAAGACGTATAAGTTATATCATAGAGGGTGTCCTTGGCTATAAAATGAAGCATACTTCTTGCTATGTAAGCCACTTAGTAGCCGCTAATTAACTGTTTGAGAATTGTCGATGCCAGAATTGCCAGAAGTAGAAACTACCCGGGCGGGTATTAGTCCGCATATCCAAGGACATACATTACAAAAGGTGATTGTGAGAGATGCGCGCTTGCGCTGGCCTGTACCTAGTGACCTTGCTTCTAAAGTGGTTGGAAGGCCGTTACGTCAAGTGGTTAGAAGAGGTAAATATTTGCTTTTTGAATTTGATCATGGGGTGATTATTGGGCATCTTGGAATGACAGGTAGTATGCGTATTGTGTCTCATGATGAACCACCAGCATACCATGACCATGTGGATTTAGTGTTTTCAAAAATAACTCTTAGATACCGAGATCCTCGTCGATTTGGTTGTATTTTATGGCAAGATAATCCAGTGATGGCGCACCCTTTATTAGCAAGTTTAGGACCGGAGCCATTGTCTGATGAGTTTGACAAGGCACATTTACTGCAGGCCTGCAAAGGTAAAAAGCAAGCGATCAAAAGCTTCATTATGGATGGTAAGCAGGTGGTGGGTGTGGGTAATATCTACGCTAATGAGGCGCTGTTTATGGCGGGTATTCATCCACACCGTCAAGCTGGGCGAATCTCGGCAGCACGTTTAGGGTTATTGGTTGCTGCTTGCAAAGAAGTATTGTCAGCAGCGATTAAACAGGGGGGGACCACCTTGCGAGATTTTGTAGACAGCGAAGGGAAACCTGGGTACTTCAAGCAGCAATTGCAGGTGTATGGCAGATCAGGCCAAGCGTGTGTAACCTGTGACCAGCCCTTGACAGAAAGCCGCTTAGGGCAGCGCAGTACAGTTTACTGCAAGCGCTGCCAGCGCTAACGGGCAGCTCACAAGTGGCTAAATGCCCATTTTGCCAAGTTGGTCAGCAATTTCTCGTACGGTTGCACTTAGGCGTGGGAATTGCACATTTAACAGTAATGCGAAGTCAGACACGCTTTGTGCTTGCGGCACTGTGGCCTGCTCAGAGCTTGTAGCTTGGTTCTGTATATCTAACAATAGCGTTTGCAGTTGCTCTTGCACCTTAGGGTCATCAATATGATGATCGGCTAGCTCAGAGTGGAGCCGGTCAAGAAGTGCCTGTAACTTTTTTGTGTCCATACCCACCTCTTGGTCGTTGCGGCTTATGCTGCTGTGAGTAGAATGTACTTATCCATCAGTTGATCCGTAGACTCAACGTTATCAGGATCTTTAGGGATACAGTCTACTGGGCAAACTTCGACACACTGAGGTTCATCATAATGACCCACACACTCGGTACATTTGCTCATGTCAATTTCGTAGATTTCTTCCCCTGGTGAAATAGCCTCATTGGGACATTCCGGTTCACATACATCACAGTTGATGCAGTCGTCGGTAATAATTAAAGACATGTTACGTTTCCTATTTATACGCCACTGGATATTTTACATCCTCTGGCAATTCTTAATAACTTAAGTTGCTCAAATGTCGCTTTAGTTCTTCGGCCACCAAAGGATGGACAAACTGCGATACATCACCGCCTAAAGAAGCAATTTCGCGAACCAGGGTTGATGAAATGAAAGAATGTTTTTCCGCAGGGGTTAAAAACATACTTTCTACATCAGGCGCTAGTACACGGTTCATTTTAGCTAACTGAAACTCGTATTCAAAATCGGACACAGCCCTTAAGCCCCTGAGAATAATATTTACCCGTTGCTCAGTCAACAGCTCTGTTAACAGGCCAGAAAAACCAATTACAGTGACATTGCCCAATGGCTCTGTAATGATACGCGTTAATTCTACGCGCTTCTCTAAGTCTAGCATTGGCCGTTTTGTTGGGCTTTCTGCCACTGCAACAACGACCTCGTCAAACAGCTTAGACGCCCTTTGGATAAGGTCTACGTGCCCATGTGTTACTGGGTCAAAAGTTCCTGGATAGATTGCTTTATTCATGCAAATGCCACCTTTTTAACCGCAGCCAAGAACTATTAGCCTTAAAACAGCGGAATACTAAATGAATTATATAAACGATACAACAAAAATTAATAGCTATACGATGCTAATTACTTATAACTATATTACATAATTAGCCGATCTCTACTTTGCCACCACATTGAAGCTAGTTGTGTGGCGTGTTGCTGTTCTGTTGCCTTGCCTAAAAGCACCAAACAACAGGCCAGTGTGCTAATCACTGTGGCCTCACCATAGGCGTCTTGTTGTTCATCTCGCCACAGCAGGCGCAACCGTTGCGGGTCTAACTGTTGCTCTTGGGTGCTGCGTTTGCTCAGTTGCCGTTGCCATATTTGTGTGCTGCTTGTTTGTTGGTCCACCCATTGCAACTCGCACTCACTATTAGGGCGCACTTCAGCTTCGCCACCATCTCCGCGAATGGTTAAGCTGCGCGGGTGTTTTAGTAGCATGGCCGTTTGTTGATGCAAAGGGCCATATGCAGGGTGGAACACCCCATCAATGGTATGTTTTGCAGCTAAAGGGTTTAGCAGGCGAGTTAACGTATGAACTGGCGATCGTAGACCTAAGATAGCGCGTAAGTTAATAATACGTTCTAGCGGTGGACTTAGGTGTTGTAGGCTCATAAAGCTAAAATTACCACTATTTAACTGAGTTTCAACTTGATGCCAATTTTGTGCCACTGGTAAACCCAACTGCTGTAACACATCTTCGCTATAAATACGGCCAGGGGTATGGCCTTTAGCCCCATGCATAAACACCTTAATGCCTTGACCTGCCAAGGTGAGTGCAGATAATAGAAACCATGGTAAATGCCGTTTTTTACCTGCATAAGTAGACCAGTCTATATCCACTTCAATGCCTGAAACCGTGGTCGCAGAATAACTGTGATAATGGCGTACAGCTTCTACAAAGCCTGCAAGCTCAGCTGGTGTTTCTTCCTTTATTCTCAGCAACATTAAAAAAGCGCCTAGCTGCTCTGGCTCAACTTGCTGCTGCAAGATCATGCTCATTGCATCACGTGCTTCATCCTGGCTGAGTGAGCGGGTACCGTTCTTACCCTTACCAAGTGCACGCACATAGGGAGCGAAGGCGTGTTCAGTGGCCATGAATAACTGCCACGGCAGAGCTGAGTTGGTCCAGGTGTTGAATTTCTGCACAGGCTCTTGGCTGCCCATTAGGCCAGGTTTTTTGTTCAGGGTTCATCCAAATAGTGCGCATGCCAGCGGCCTGGGCACCAGCAATGTCATGTTCTGGATGATCGCCAATATGGATAAAGGTTTCGGCATGAAGACCTGTGTGCTCAAGTGCTTTGGCAAAAAATTTTGGATGTGGCTTACTCACACCAATTTGGGCAGAGTTAAAATAAAAATCAAATAAGTGGTCTATGCCTACTTGCGCTAAATCAGCGTTACCATTGGTAAGTGCACCTACTTGGTATTTTTTCTTGAGTGCGCTGAGTTGGGCCTGGGTACCAGCAAACAACTCTACGTCATTACGCGCAGCAAAATACACCGTAAAAGCCTGGTTAGCCAAAGTGTGGGCATCTTGGTAGCCACAGCGTGACAGCCCTAGTTGGATAAGAGCGACACGAATCTGGCTTAAATCATGTTTTAGATGAGGCTTGTCGGCCATCACCTCATCTCTAAGTTGATTAATGCCATAGTCATCATAAGTTTGACCAAACTTAGGAGCATGTTGGTTCATCCACTCCAGCATGCGCTGGTTGGCTTTCTCAATAACTGGATTAATAGCCCACAGGGTGTCGTCTAAATCAAAGGTGATTACTTTAATCATGGTTAATTTTCTCTTTGAGTTGCGCCTTAGTCTGTACTGAAGAATAGGCAGAAGAAGAGGCAGGAGGATCGGTATCAGCTGATGCGCGAGGATGGGCTAGGTCGTAGACCTTGGCCAAATGCTGATAATCTAAATGGGTATACACTTGGGTGGTACTAATATTGCTGTGGCCAAGTAATTCTTGCACCGCCCTTAGGTCGCCACTGGACTGTAGTAAATGGCTGGCAAAGGAATGGCGTAACATGTGTGGGTGTATATGCTGGCCATGATGGGCGGACATATTGGCCATGCGCATTTGAATACCTCGTACACCCAAGCGGTGGCCTCGGTGATTAATAAATAAGGCATTTGCATCCAAGCATTTCAATTGTGGTCGCTGTTGGAGCCAAGATGTAATGGCGACAATGGCCTTACGGCCAATGGGTAGCTGACGGGTTTTATTACCTTTGCCCGTCACTATTAGGCTAGCATCGGTGATGTCAATATCGAAAACATTAAGGCTGGCAAGTTCTGCTAGGCGTAAACCGCAAGAGTAGGTGAGTTCAACCATGGCTTGATCCCGGATTGCCATGGGGTCGTCCGAGTCAATGGGCGCGCTGAGGACTTGATTAATCTGATCAGGATCTAAGCTGTTGGGCAGCTTATGTGGTGCTTTGGGTGCCTGTATCCCTGCCACAGGATTATGTTTAACTAAGTGTTGCTGCAGCAAATAGGTGAAAAAACTACGCCAGCTGGACAGTATTCGTTGAATGCTCTTAGGTGCTAAATTGGTTTTTCTAGCTGCAATCATAGCGGCACGTATAGTGTCTGACTGGGTATTGGCCCAAGTGTCATGTCCGAGTCTTTCAAGGGTATCTATAAGCCGCTCAATATCTCGCCGATAAGCATCTATGGTGTTGCTTGAATACCGCTTGTTATAAGTTAAGTAGTGCAGGTATTGTTTTACTACTTGGTTAAGGTGAGCATTAGAATTTGCCATATCAGGCCTGAATGCGGCCTAAGCAACGGGCGGTAACTACAGCCACATGATTTAAAAATAAAGTGTCTAGCTGGTCGCTGTAATGATCGGCAGAGTCACTTGCGATAATTAGAACACCTATGGCTTTATCACCAATATACAAAGGCACAATAGCACTAGATTGAAGCTTGTCATGCGCTGGGAAAAGGTGTGCCATGGCAGTTCCCTCAAATAGCTGACAATACGCCCAGTTTTTTTGTGCTAGTTGTTGGATGACTGCGAAGTGGGCGTTTTCGTTGAGGCTTTTAACACTGCTCAAATTTGGGTGATTGTCAGTGGTCTGTAATAAAGAAAACAGAGCCAAATGCACGGCATTGGCATGGAACTCTCCAGTAAAGCTATCTTTCAATGCCTGTGTAAGAGCATTCAGATTGGTCGCTGCAGCTAATTCAATAACTAAGCGTTTGGTTTTTTCGAACTGCACATCATTACGTCGTGCTGTTGTTAAAATATCAGCCATTTGTGCAGCAGAGTGTTGTATCTTGTGGCGTAATACTTGGGTTTGACGTTCAATCAGGGATGTTGCTTGTCCACAGTTATGGACTAATTTAATATCAGCTAAAAGGTCGGGGTGCTGGTTGAAAAAGTCAGCGTTTTCTCTAAGATAGCTGGCCACAGCACTGGCATCCATGGGCTCTCTTTTAGCATTGACTGGGTTATTGTTGATCTTACTCATAGCTTAATTTGGCCTTCATACACGTGAGTAGCAGGACCATTCATCATCAGGTGGTGGCCAGGGCCTTGCCAATGTATTTTTAGGTCGCCACCAGTAAGGTGTACAGTGACTTCAGCATCTAACACTCTTTGTTGTTGGCCTGCTACTACCGCCGCACAGGCGCCCGTTCCACAGGCTTTAGTTTCGCCAACACCACGCTCAAAAACACGAAGTTTGATGGTATTGTGGTCAATGATCTGCATAAACCCAATGTTAGCTTTGTTAGGAAAGCGGGGGTGTTGTTCTAGCTTAGTGCCTAGCTCAACGACTGGAGCTGCATTAACATCATCAACGATAAGCACAGCGTGAGGGTTGCCCACTGATACCACCCCAAGGTTATAGTTTTGGTTGTCCTGTTCTAGCGTATAACTGGGTGCTTCAGAGGAGGCATCAAACGGCACCAAGTCGGGCTGTAACACCGGTTCACCCATATCTACTTCGACCCATTGGTCCTTCAGCATTTTTAAAACGATACGTCCATTGCTAGTTTGTACCGCAATTTCACGCTTGCCGGTTAAACGTTGGTCGTGTACAAACCGGGCAAAACAGCGTGCACCATTGCCACAGTGCTCAACCTCAGTGCCATCAGAGTTAAAAATACGGTAGTGAAAATCCACATCTGGTGACTGTGGTGTTTCTACTAGTAATAACTGGTCGAAACCCACACCAGTATTGCGGTCTCCTAAATAACGAATTTGTTCGGGTGATAAATGCATGCGCTGACTAATGAGGTCTACAACCATAAAGTCGTTACCTAAGCCGTGCATCTTCGCGAAACGTAATAGCATGCTAGCCCTTTCCCTTAACCCTTTGGCAAAAGGCTTTCTCTTGCCCACTGCTGTGATAATTTCTCGCGCTCGCCAATTAGATGAGCGCGGTTGCCATCAACCATAACCTCAGCGGCTTTGTTACGGCTGTTGTAATTAGACGCCATACCAAAACCATAGGCACCAGAGCTACATACGGCAAGCAAGTTGCCAGCTTCTATGGCAAGGTTGCGATCTTTACCTAAAAAGTCTCCAGTTTCACAAATAGGCCCAACGATGTCAAAGTTCTGCACTTGTGCATTGGAGTTTAAATTGGTTGGAATGATATCTTGCCAGGCACTATAAAGGGCCGGACGAATGAGGTCATTCATGGCAGCATCAACAATAGCAAAATACTTGTCTTGATTATTCTTAATGTATTCAACACGAGTGAGCAAAACTCCCGCATCGGCGCAAATAGAACGTCCAGGTTCAAAGACTAAAGCAAGCGGCCTATTGCCAAGGTGGGTGCGCACACGTGCCATAAAGTCAGCGATAGCTGGTGGTTCTTCATCCCCATAGCACACCCCTAAACCGCCACCTAAATCTAAGTGCTTAATGGTAATGCCTTGTGCTGCTATGGTGTCAATTAATACAAACAAACGGTCCATCGCATCCAGATAAGGTTCGATAGAGGTGAGCTGAGAGCCAATATGGCAATCTACACCAATGACCTCAATGTTGCTCATGGCAGCGGCTTGGGCATAAGCTGCTGGAGCTTGGTCAATACCAATACCAAACTTATTTTCTTTCAGGCCAGTAGAAATATAGGGATGGGTTTTAGCATCTACGTCTGGGTTAATGCGTAACGAAATAGGGGCTATGCAGTTCATGCTAGCCGCCACGTTTTGTAAGCGCACCAATTCAGCTTCTGATTCCACATTAAAACAATGAACACCCACTTCTAATGCGCGCTGCATTTCGTGGGTTTGCTTACCTACACCAGAAAATACAATCCGCTGCGGATCACCACCGGCGACAAGAACACGTTCTAATTCCCCAATTGACACTATGTCAAAACCAGCACCAAGTTTTGCCAAAACATTTAATACTGCAATGTTGCTGTTGGCCTTAACTGCGTAACAAACCAAATGTTCACAACCGTCTAAGGCTTGGCTATAAGCTACATAATTACGCTCTAAAGTGTTGCGCGAATAGACGTAAGTGGGGGTGCCAAATTGTTCTGCAATGTGGTTTAGGTCGAGATCTTCGACATGTAGTTGGTTACCACGATATTCAAAATCATCCATGTTTGAGCTCATTGATCACTTGTTTGTGCATCGGTATTTAAAGGTTCTGGTATATACAAATTACCTGCTTGGCCACAGCTTGCGATAGCAAAGCCTAGAGCAAGAATACACATTATTTTTTTCATGTAATGGCCTGTTAGTTTAACATAGCTGTAATATGACAAAGATTATACCCTTGATTCTCGCTTCTGCACTAGCTAAGACCGAAGCAATGCTATACTTTGAGGGCATATTTATAGTCTGCCCCTAACATAAGAGAATAATATGAGTGAAGCAGCATTCCACGAACGTGTTGATAATTTGTTTTTGCAGGTGGAAGAGATCTTAGATGAAGCGCAAAGCGACATTGACTTTGTCAACAGCAGTGGCTTGTTAACCATAAGCTGCGAGAATAAAAGCCAAGTCATTTTGAGTCGCCAGCCACCCTTGCAGCAAGTTTGGCTGGCTTGTTTGGCGGGCGGTTTGCACTTTGAGTTGGTGCAACACACTTGGGTGCTAACCACCGATAACACCCAAACCTTTGGCCAACGATTAACCCAAGCGTTGCAACAGCAGGCTGATGAAACATTAGACTGTAGCCCATTAGATACCCTGCCAGTCTAACGCTCTGATACCATAACCAGAGCGCGATCTGCTGCAGCCAATACTTGTTTGGGTGCCGTGCCACCTATATGGTCTCTGGCGCTGACCGAACCTTCTAGAGTGAGCACGTCAAATACGCCTTCGGTGATCAAATCACTAAAGCCTTGTAGCTCAGACAAGCTCATTTGACTCAGATCCTTGCCAGTGGCAATGCCATAGGCCACAGATTTACCCACTACTTCGTGAGCGTCTCGAAAGGCTAAGCCTTTGCCCACCAAATAATCGGCTAAATCGGTTGCGGTAGCAAACCCTTTAAGTGCTGCTGCTCGCATTTGCTCACGTTTAGGAACTAAAGCAGGCACCATATCGGCGTAAGCTCTCAGGCAACCCTTCACTGTATCAATAGTATCAAATAAGGGCTCTTTGTCTTCTTGGTTGTCTTTATTGTAAGTTAGGGGCTGGCCCTTCATTAATGTGAGTAAACAAATAAGATGACCGTTTACGCGGCCTGTTTTACCCCGGACAAGTTCTGGTACGTCTGGGTTTTTCTTTTGTGGCATGATGGACGAACCTGTGCAAAAACGATCAGGCAGGTCGATAAAATCAAACTGTATCGTGGTCCACAAAATAAGTTCTTCTGAGGCACGAGACAAGTGCATTAAAATCAAGCTTGCAGCAGCACAAAATTCAATGGCAAAGTCGCGGTCACTGACCGAGTCTAGAGAGTTTTCTGAAGGACGATCGAAACCCAGTAACTTACTGCTCATGTGTCGGTCGATAGGGTAGCTGGTGCCGGCCAACGCAGCGGCGCCTAAAGGCGAAATGTTAACTCGCTTGCGCAGGTCTTGCAGACGTTCATAATCGCGCTGTAGCATTTCATTCCAAGCCAACACATGGTGCCCAAAAGTCACAGGCTGTGCTGTTTGAAGGTGAGTAAAGCCTGGCATAATAGTGGCATTTTCAGCTTTAGCTTGAGTAATTAGACCTATTTGCAGGCGACTAATCTCACTTGAGATTATATCTATTTCGTCACGCAGATATAGGCGTATGTCGGTAGCTACTTGATCGTTTCTAGAACGCCCTGTATGCAGTTTTTTACCGGCGATACCAATCTTCGCAGTGAGGGCTGCTTCAATGTTCATATGAACGTCTTCTAAGGCCACAGACCAAGTAAAGTCACCCCGCTCAATCTCAATGCGAATTTCTTCTAAACCACGTAAAATGTCATCCCTTTCTGGGGCGCTCAGTACACCCACATGGCACAACATTTTAGCGTGAGCTACGGAACCTTGAATGTCTTGACAGTACATCCGTTTGTCAAAATCCACAGATGCAGTAAAACGAGCCACAAAGGCATCGGTAGGCTCGCTAAAACGGCCTCCCCACTGTTGGTTAGTTGTAGTCTGGGTGGTTTGGCTCATGGGTGTTCCTGTAAACAATATTTGGACAGATGTTAAGTGGCTATTGTAGCGAGGGCTTTGGTCTATAAGCAAGGATTTCGACCAGCAGCTTTAGTTACCTTGTGCAGTGGAGTCGTCGTTAGCTGGATTAAAGGGAAGCTTGCAAAAGCCTTGTGCTGGAACATCTAAAGCACTGTTAAACTTGCTAGATAAGTTTTGGAATGCAATAAGCCCGGTTAATTCCACCACGCCATCGTCATCAAAAAAACCTTTTAATCTCGCCACTAGTTCGTCTGTGACCTGCTGATCAGAAAAGGTAATGGCCTCGGTGTATTCAAGCACTACTCTTTCTTTGTTACTAAATAGTTCACTGCCTTGCCACTGTGCAACATGCTCTGCTTTTTCCATTGACCCAGCCCGTTTAGCTAGTGTGGAAGCATGGATGTACACACAAAAATGACACCAGTTAATCTGTGACACTCGCACAGTCACTAACGAGCGTAACACGGGATCTAACGGTGAGCTTTTTCTATCCAGTGCACCATACAAAATGGCTACCGATGCAAACAACTTGGGGACTCTGGCCCAAACTAAACCCGGCTGCAGAACAGTGCCATACTTCTTTTTTTGATTCCAAAAAAATGGCCGTACAAACCAAGGGTACTCATTTATGTTTTTTACCGTAACTCGCATAGTGCACTCCTTAATTACTTAACCTTAAAAATACCCCATGGGCTTTTCTAATACCCACGTCTAGATCGATTGATGGTATTTTAGCGTGATGGGTATTTCTGCTTTCTTTTACAGTCATTTACTTGATGTATGAAGCCCAAAAAATTGACTAATAACGCTAACAAATATTTGCAATGCACAAGTGTGAGGAGCTTTGTGCTTAAAACGGTTTGTCATAGCACGGGCGCGAACTAATCGGGTGTATCTTCGACTTGAGTGCTGGTTATGTTTTTTTATGACTACCGTCACACAGCGGCTGAGCATGTGTTGCTTTACAGCCACAAAAGAAAACTTTCTTAGATTCTTTGGTGGTGAATTTCACGGGTGTAAAGTCAGAACCTTTATGAGATCCATCACAAAAAGGCTGTTTTTCACTGTTACCACATGAGCACCAAAAATAACTCTTTCCCTCTTCAACTTCTACTGCATAAGGTGTATCTGCGGCTCGTGCTGAGTTAGTCATAATATATCCTCGATAAGTTGATCATCAACATAACGCTTTGCCATCCAGTGGTCAAGAAAGGGTGGTACTCCTTTAGGCAATCGGGTGTCATTTGCCACTAGTTTATTGAGAAGGTTGATGCGCTTCACCATGACGTTTTAAACGCGACAAACTAACATTTGGCTTCTATACTCAGAGTTTCGCGTTGGCTAGTTAGCTTTAAACAACAGATAAAAAGGGAAGTGAATATGACCTTTATTATGCACATGGTGCGCATATCTTTAGGCTGCTGTTATACCCTAGCATTATTTTTGGCCCCCTATACCTATGCACAATGTCCAGCTTTGTCGCAGGAGAGCATGGATGACGCCCTTATTTGGTCTGGTAAACCGACGCTTGGTAATACGTATAAAGTGCAACGTTGGTATGTACAAGACGGAGATAGCCTAAGTTTGGCTAACGGTCATAGATTACGTTTGGGACAAATAAATACCACAGAAATGGCCACTAAAGAGCGGCCAGCGCAGGTGTATGCCACTCAGGGTAAGGAGCAACTTAACAAAAAATTACAGCAGGAAAGTGTCATCTACCTTCAGCTGCTACCCAATATTAAAGACCACTATGGAAGGTGGCTGGTGAAGGTTTATGATGGCATGGGATTGAGTGCAGAAGCGTTTTTAGTCGCACAAGGATTAGCCTATGTTATTAGTATGAATGACCAAGGTGCGCAGCATTGCTTATGGCAGCAAGAAGAGCTGGCCCGTAAGCAAAGTCTTGGTATTTGGCAGGCGGCTATATCGCGTGTGCACAAGGCCGCAACCTTAACCCCTAAACAAGGTGGGTTTATGCGTATACGTGGCGCAGTTACAGACATTAGTGAAAGCAAGCACCACTGGTACATCGGCCTTGGGAGGCAAGTGGCGGTGAAAGTTTCAAAAAATATTCTTGGAGCCTCTCATTTTAAGATCAATAACCGTAAAAAACTTAAGTGGTGGGTCGGGCAGACCATTACAGTAAGAGGTTGGCTAGCGTGGCGTAAACTCAGTAAAAAGCAGCTTAATAAAGGCTTTAAAGCGGGTGTTATTAGCCTTTATCACCTACAGATGCTGGAGCAAGCGCCAGCCTCTGTTGTAAAGGCAAACAACAACTAAAATACTTGTTCTGGCGCAGTTTCTTGAGCGTGCGTACCATCGGTAGAGCTGTGGTTTGCCCCAGTGTTAGCGCTGTTATTTTTAGGTAATGCAACTTTTTGAGGTGTGCGTTCGGCGCGGAAAATCTCTTCCACAGCAGAAGAGTCTCCAGGCCTTGCTAACGCGCCTGTGGCTTCGTCTATTTTAACGGTAACCATATTATCCGGCTGTTGACGTTGGGTTTGAGGTACATTTTTTAGGGCTATTTCCATAAAGTCTAACCAAATTGGCAGTGCTGCTGTGCTACCAAATTCATTTTTACCTAAAGTTGTGGGTTGATCAAATCCCACCCAAGCGGTGGCTACCATGGACTCTACATACCCAGAAAACCAGGCGTCTTTTTGGTCATTTGTAGTGCCTGTTTTTCCTGCTAAATCATCACGTTGCAGCTTTTGAGCTTTGCGCGCAGTGCCTTTTTTCACTACGTCTTGAAGAATGGTATGCATAATATAGTTTACCCTTTCATCCATAATGCGTGGCGCAATAGGTAAATGAGTGATGGTGCGCCCAAGCTCGGTAGTGTTGGTGTTTTGTTGTGCTAATTCTTGATCAAGCGCCTCGTTTAAGGCAACGATGGCTCTACTATTGACCGCCACTGTTTCCACCGCATCAATATTATCTTTGGTTAAGTTGACCTCATCACTCAATTTCACATAATCACAGTTTGAGCATACGGTGGTGGGCTGGGCTTGATAGAGTACTTTGCCAAAGCTGTCTTCAATACGCTCAATAAAGTAGGGCGTAACTTTATAACCTTTGTTGGCAAAGGTTGCATAGGAGGTGGCGACGTCGATAGGAGGAACGCTGGCGCTACCTAGAGCTAGGGATAAGTTGCGTGGCAACTGGTCCTTTTTAAAGCCAAAACGTGTCGCATAGTCGATGGCTGATTTGATACCTATTTCTCGTAGAATACGGATAGACACCAAGTTGCGAGACTTATAAAGAGCTTTGCGCAGTCGTGTAGGGCCAAAAAATTTACCACTGTAGTTTTCAGGACGCCAAGAGTCTTCAAGGCTGGCATCATTAAAGACCACAGGAGCATCGTTAATTAAGGTGGCAGCGGTAAACTCTTGTTCCAGGGCCGCCGAGTAAATAACCGGCTTAAAGTTAGATCCTGGCTGACGTAGGGCTTGAGTGGCTCGATTGAATTTGCTGTGCAAGTATTCAAACCCACCCACTAACGCAATCATGGCCCCATCTTGGGGATCTAGCACTACTAGCGCCCCCTGGGCGTCAGGCACTTGGGACAAATACCAAACACTTTCATCGGCATAAGCCTGCCGTACTCTAATTTGGTCGCCAACACTCAAGATGTCACTAATGTTCTCGGCAGCGCGACCCAGATGATCTATAGAAATTCGTGGTCTAACCCAACTCATGTCACTAAAGTAAATCGTTACTGTGTGGCCGTAACGTAGTAATACTGTCGCAGAGTCTTCATTAACCTGGCGTACAATAGCCGGCTGCAGTGGTCCAAATACAGCAGTTCTGTTGAGTAATCGTTCGGCTTCTTCCGCAGTCACGTTAGGGCCGTGGTTTTTTTCTACACCACGATATCCGTGGCGTCTATCGTAGGCTAATAAACCTTTTTGCACAGCCAGTTGTGCAGCATCTTGAAGCTTACTGTCTATGGTAGTGTATACGCGATAGCCACCGGTATATACGTCTTCAATAGGGAAGGAGTTGAACAGTTCACTACGTACCATCTCAGCTACATAAGATGCTGAAGTTTCTGGCTTTAAGCTATGGAAGCGGGCGCTAATAGGTTTAGAAATGGCGCTTTGATGTTGGTTTTTGTTGATATACCCTAGCTTTAACATGCGACCTAATATCCAGTTTCTACGTATCTTAGAGCGTTCTGGGTTGGAAATAGGGTTGTATCGAGAAGGCGCCTTATAAAGCCCTGCTAACATGGCAAGTTGTGGTAGATTTAGTTCGCTAATAGAGCGGCCATAATAAACGTGCGAGGCTGCCTCAATACCATAAGCTCTGTGGCCCATAAACATTTTGTTAAAATACATCTCCAGTATTTGTTCTTTGCTGAGTTCTTGTTCAATCTGAAACGATAAAAGTATTTCATTAAATTTGCGGATAAAGGTTTGATCGAGGGTTAATAGGTAGTTACGTGCCACCTGCATAGTAATGGTACTGCCGCCACCTTGAATTTTCCCGCCAGCTTGCGCCATCCTCACCGCAGCCCTTAAAAGCGCTTTAGGGTCAACGCCGTAATGACTATAAAAGTTTTCATCTTCGGCAGACAGTAAAGCATCAATGTAATGCTGTGGCACCTGGTCTATACGTATTGGGATGCGGCGCTGCTCACCAAATTCTGAAATTAACTTACCATCACGGCTCATAACCCTTAGGGGCGTTTGTAGGTGGTAATCCCTTAGGCTGTTCACATCGGGTAGCCGAGGCAAAAGGTAAAACCAGGTGACTGCTGCGATGGTAACTGCGCCAGCGATTCCCAGTATAAATGCCCATTTAAACAGGCGGTATATTAATGACATGCTATGCTTTAACTCTGAGTCACAATGGAAATGAACTAAACGACAGAAACGAAAGTATATAAGATTTATTAAGTTTCGCCACCCAAGGATGGGATTAATGTTAAAGCATTTTGCTAGGCGTTGGATAAAACAGCTTGTCTTGGGTATTGATTGGCAGGTTGATCATTTACTAGTAGTACTGGTAAGTGGTACCGACAAGCCCAATCAGCCACGGCAGCAAAAATTGCTAGAGCAGTGGTATTTGTCATTGCCTTTGCTGTCGGTAAATCAGCCCATCCAAGCACAAGATGAATGGCAAGGTTTTATTGCACATGTCTCGGGTTTGTTGGGCAGCGCTTCCCTGCACATTAATGTGGGTTTGCCTAATCGGCTGTGTACTTGGTTGCATTGCCCTGCAATACCTTCGGACGTTGGTACCAATCTAATTACTTCACAACTTCACTATCAGCGTATGGCTGCCACAGCTCTCAATTTAGAGCCAATACATCTGCGAGTATGCCACGTGCAACTGGCCACAAACCTTAGTTTTTTAGTGGTCACCAAGCGCCATTATGACGATCATATAGGGCAGCTTATCAGAAGTGTGCATGATGCTATTGAAGGGTCTGTCGTCGGCCGCATTGAACCCCAAGGCTTGACGACCGTTGTGGTACCTACTTGGCTAGGCGATGTAGGTGATGAATATGCCATGGCCTGCTTTATGGCCAATAGATCAGCGGGGCCATCATGTTAATTTGGTACCAGCCTAAACCCAATAAAGTTAACTTTTTACCTTGGCTAGAGCACTATCTAGAAAAAAGGCGACGTAGCCGGTTGGTCTTGTATGTTAGTGCTGCTGTGATTTTGCTGCTAGGTTTAGGTGCTTTAGGGTGGTTGTACGTTAACTTGCTTCAAGCGCGAGCAGGTATGCTGCAGCAAGTGTCTGAGGGGAGGCAGCAGCTGCAGGTGCTGCAACGTAAAATATGGGCTGGCTCGTTAGAGAAGCGGCGTATAGAGCACAGGTCCATTATTGAGGCCCAGAAAAAGTTTTACTCATGGTTGCCAGTGCAAGAGTTGTCTCGTTTATTAATCACATTGGCACCAAACCAGCAGCTGGTAAGTTGGCAGTGGCAGCCCATACGTGAAGGCCAGCAAGTTATGTATAAAATTACGGGCCAGGACCCGTGGCAACATTGGTGGCAAGATACTCTCAGTTTGTGGCCATCTATGCACTTAGTGGCACTTGGGCCAGAGGGTGATGGATGGAAGCTTAAAGCGCGCTACCTGCTACCGATCATGCCTTTGCCGGTGGTTTATGCCACTGAGACCCCTAAATTGGAGACTTTTGCATTGCAACTAAGGCCTCAGCCATTGAGTGCATACACTGGCGAGGATAAGGAGTTTGAACCTATAGCGTATATTACTGGCCAAGTTACAAGATATGGCAAAAGCTTAGAAATTGTGCATGGCCAACGCGACCAAGGTGTGCAGGTAAAAATGTACTTAGACTCTTTGCACTGGACTGAGCTGGCTCCTTTACCAAGTGCGGTTGGCTGGACCTTGCAACATCTTTCTATTCAGCAAACTTCATCTGTGCAATGGCAAGTGTTGATGCAGTGGTTGCCCAACAGCGAAAGTACACCTTTTCACTTTGATAGGTTAGCCATAAGTACTGCTGCGCAAGCAAAAACCCGCGCTGGTATTGAGTATTATGCCCAAGCGTTACAAATCAAAACATTATCTACCCCAATACCCTCCATAGAACGTCACTCTAAAACAACACTTGAAAAAATCAGCCCAGCTCCTGGCCAGCTGCAGCATGCGGATGACTTAGAATTTATTGGCTACAGCCAACAACAAAACCAAATGCCAGTGGCTTGGGTCAAGTATTTGTCGAGTGGGCGCTTACTTCGAGCTGAAGTGGGTGATCAGATTAACGGATGGAGTGTGTCAGTGATTGGTGCACAGGGAGTGCACCTAGTGCGCGAGCAGCAGGTCATAATAATAGGGCGACGATGTCTTACGGGAGTTTGCCCAAATGATTAATACAAAATCAATGTTGTTGTTGGTTTTAATGTTGCCGCCTTATGTTGGTGCCCAAAACATCACTATGAATGTGCATAAAGTGGCGTTGGTTGACGTGTTGTATGAGCTGGCTGAGGCTGCAAAAATTAATTTGATACTCACCCATGCGCTGGATTTTAAAATTAGTATTGTGTTGCAGGACGTGGATGCAAAAACAGGACTGGCATTGATCTGTAATAGCGTTGGAGTTGATTGCCAGTATACTCAACAGGGCCTAGTGGTAGGTGCTGTAACGGACGCATCTAATACAAAAGTATTACCATTACACACGGTTAAGCTCAATTATGGTGACGCAGATACCATATTATTGGCCCTACAAAGCGCCCAATCAATGTTGTCTCCTACGGGGCAATTACTGGCAGATGGTCTCAGCCAACAGATTTTTGTTTACGATGATGATATGCATGCTGCAACATTAGTGAAAGCCATCAAGCAATTGGATCAACCACTTAAACAAATGTTGATAGAGAGCCGTATAGTCATTGCTAAATCAAGCTTGGGGGAGTCTAGTGGTTTGGATTTTATCGGTGGCCTAGGGCCTGGAGTAGCAGCTGGAGTGTTAAGCGGTGGGCAGGCTGGAGTAACGTTTAATCAGTTAGGGGGTGGGTTGCAGTTAGGTTTGGTGGGACCTCATGTCATGTTGAATCTGGAGCTGGCCGCTCTAGAGGCTGTTGGCCAAGTACTTACCTTGGCACAGCCGCAAATATTAGTGCAAGAAGGTTATTCAGGCAGCATTCAAACAGGCCAAGAAGTACCTTACATAGTGGCCACAGAAAACGGTCAGCAGCAACAGTGGAAGCGGGCGGTACTGGGTTTAACCGTAACGCCAAGGGTCTTGCCTAGGGATCAGGTGCAGCTAGACCTATTGGTGGTGCAGGATTCTATTGGTGATTTATTGCCTAACGGCCAATTGGCCCTCAATACCCATAAACTAGAAACCCGGGCAGTGGTTGGTTTGGGACAAACGCTAGTATTAGGAGGAGCCTTATACCAACAACAACTGGATCGCTTGTTGTCTAGCCCAGCATTATCGGGCTTGCCCTTTGTGGGCCAATGGTTTGAGCAGCAAAAGCAAGGGTCTGAGCGCTTTGAACTCTTGGTTTTTGTGACTCCACGTATAGTTAACCCTTGATTATATTGATGTTAGTCCGCATAATTTAACTAATACTACCCGGCAGTGCGCATTGAGTGCTTGAAGACCGGGTTTTGTTGTTACTGTTCCTAAAAGGAATTCCATAGTGAATATATTTTTAATTGGCCCGATGGGCGCTGGAAAAAGCACCATTGGGCGCCAACTCGCCCGAGAGCTAAAACTAGAGTTTCTAGATACTGATAGGGAAATTGAGGAAAGATCTGGTGCGGATATACCTTGGATTTTTGACGTTGAGGGTGAGGCTGGTTTCCGTAAGCGTGAGTCTAACATGATTGCTGAGTTAACCGAATCCAGAGATTTGGTCATGGCTACTGGCGGAGGTGCGGTAGAATCAGCCGAAAATCGCCAACATTTGTCCGCACGTGGCACTGTGGTGTATTTGTTTGCAACTGTTGAGCAACAGCTTGAGCGCACATCGGAAGATAAGAATCGCCCATTACTGCAGAATGAAGACCCAGAGCAGGTGCTCCGAGACTTATTTTCTCATCGTCATGCTTTGTATGAAGAAACAGCTGACATTCAAGTCGCCACAGGTGCCCAAAACCCACGTTTGTTAGTGGCAGAAATCATTAAGCAAATCGAAGCTATCCGCTCCTTATAAGTTATCTAATCTCACGCAAAGCTGCCCTGGGAAAGAGCCATCATTATGACTAGCGTACAACACACATTAACTGTTGACCTAGGTGATCGGAGTTATCCGATTTACATAGGTAGTGGGCTGTTGCAAGAAGCGCAGCTGTTGCGCAAGCATATTACTGGCAAGCAAATATTGGTAGTGACCAACAACACCATAGCACCCCTCTACTTACAAACAGTGTTAGAGGGTTTACAAAGCCTGCAGATTGATGGTGTGCAAGTGGATAGCCTAGTTCTAGAAGACGGTGAGCAATACAAGCATCTTGATACGGTGAGTTTGATTTTTGACCGCTTGCTGCAACAACGCCACAATCGCACCACTACCCTCATTGCCTTAGGTGGGGGAGTGGTAGGCGACATGACCGGCTACGCCGCGGCAGCCTATCAGCGCGGGGTGAATTTTATTCAAATTCCCACCACTTTGTTGTCTCAGGTGGATTCTTCAGTGGGTGGAAAAACTGGCGTTAACCATCCCCTTGGCAAAAACATGATTGGCGCATTTCATCAGCCTCAATGTGTCATTATTGATACCCAAAGCTTACAAACGTTACCAGAGCGCGAACTATCTGCGGGCCTGGCAGAGGTGATTAAGTATGGCCTTATTGCCGAGCCAGATTTCTTTACCTGGTTAGAACAAAATATACAGCAGCTGCGTGAACTGGAGCCTGATCTAATCAGCCAAGCAGTGTATCAATCATGCGCGTGTAAGGCCCGTATTGTAGCCGCAGACGAGCGAGAGCAAGGTCAGCGAGCCTTGCTTAACTTTGGCCACACCTTTGGCCACGCTATAGAAACCCAAA
>MDSY01009895.1_pt1 | contig 27940 bp, 36 predicted proteins | sample 811131 | NCBI WGS metagenome assembly MDSY01 (sample SAMN05326643, study PRJNA326480) | marine metagenome | isolation source: seawater | place: Atlantic Ocean: South West | collected 2010
AAGGAGGTAAACATGGACAAAAATACAAAAACATATAAAGTATATCTCAGTAATATTCACTATTACGAAACCACTGTCGAAGCTAGTGACGAAGATGAGGCTTATCAGATAGCATCTGAGTTAACCTACGATGAAACAGGACCTGAAGTGTCGACTAATGGTTTTGAAGTAGACGAAATACAGGAGGACTAGTGATGAGTAAGATTAAAGAATGGGTAAAGCGAAACAAATTTGGTTTGGGTCTTATATTTTATCCACTAATTTTGTTACTGATTTGCAATGCTCTGGCGAATCTGTTATATTAAAAAAGTAAGGAGGTGCAACCATATGAGCGATATAGTTAGAGAGGCTTGGATAGAACATAGAGCCGAAGAACTTATGGAGAAGTCTAGTACATTGGACTTCAAGGATGCCATGATTCAAGCAGAAGAGGATTGGTATACACAAGAGTATAGTAAGATTCCTGACCAAGTTTTGGATGATGATGACTCTTGGCGTGAGTACGATATTGATGACAAGGAGGAACTATGAGTAAAAAATTCGTAATAAGAGCTAGTGAAGTTATAGAATACGTTGGGTTTTATGAAGCTGATAACATGGAGGAAGCAAAGAGTATGTTGTCTAGACAAGTATCAGAAGTAACTTGGAACGCCCATAAAGATGTTGAAGTAGAGTACAACGGATTCCAGTGGGATATCTGTGAGGAGGTGAAAGATGGAGAATAAACCAGCAACAGACTGGTCTATGTCTATTAGATTTACGGCTAACACAATAGAGAATGGTATAGAAAAAGATTATTATTCTTTTGGTGGTGAGGTGCTTGATGCTAGTACATTACAAGCAGTGAAAGAAGCTGTACTAAAAGCTATGAACAAACGAGAAAAAGAAAGGAGAAAGTAATGGGTAAAAAAATAAACGGAATGAGTGCGTCATTCTACAAGTTGATGTACTACCCACCCGAACAAAGTGAATGGGATAGTAAAGCAAGTAAAAGTTTTTTTGATTCCATGAAAGTAAAGGAGGTTGAAGTTGCAGAAACTAAACAAGCAAGGGACGGAACTGGTATTGCTAGCATTGCACGGAGTAAGAAAAAGACTATCAAAAGAAAAGTTTAATTCTTATTGCGAGTTGTCATATGATAGTGCCGATAGGTCTGACACTCCCGTTTCGGAAGAAACAAGAGAAGATTATTGGAACTGGTGGCAACGTGACCCAGTTGCATTTTTCTCTCACGTTAAAAATTTAAGGGAATACTTGTTGCTAGAAGTAACACAGTGGACAAGTGAATTTTAGTGGGAGAAATAATATTACTATTGATTATAATTATATTTATATTAGGAGGTGATTAGTATGGCGTATTATGATAACAAAAACTCTGAACGCAGAGAACAGTTAGAGAAAGAAAAGCAAGAAGGAATAACCATCTTAGCTATTATAAATTCTGCTATTGCTATGGAACAGCACGGTCTTAACATTAACAATGTAAAGCGTAATGTTGAAGAGTTGTTACAGTACAGAGATGAACTACTATACGGAAAAGAAGGAGAAGAGTAATGGATAACGCATATCTAAACTTGATGACTTTCTTATTGAAGAAAGATAAACGACAAGTGTTAGAACCAATAGTAAAGAAAATTAAATTAGATGCACCCTTTGATATAGTGTTGGATGAGTTGATGATGAGTAAGACTGATATAACTAAGGCGGACTTACTTGATTTTGTTAAGGGTAAACTTAACTCAACAGAGTTTAATTATCTCAAAGGTATGTCAGAACGAGTGACTACTGCTGTAGGGTACAGGTCTATCCATTACTTACAAACACTTACACAATTAAAAGAAGTAGGTGACGTGCTTAAATCACGAGTGCGTCCAGAGAAGAAACTTGAAAGAATAAATGTAGCATCAGACGTTAGAGCTATAACAACACAAGCAGTAGCTAAACCTATAAGTGAATTTGTGTCGGATACTACTAATGATTTACTTAGTTTATTTTATTACGGAGTAAGTAGAGAAGAGTTAGCCGTATTGTGTGCATTTAGTGGTAGAGGTAAGACTACCATACTGTTGTCACTAGTGCGTCAAGCAATACGAGATGGACTCAAAGTTTTATTTGTATCAGTACAAGATTTTTCTGAGGGTATGCTGAAAGAACGTATCGCTACGGCACATGAGTTTCCGGACTTTTATGCTGTGTGCTCGTCGTCGTTTGGTATACCAGAGCTAGAAGTAGAGGTAGATTCTTTGATGCCAGACGTAGTATTTCTAGATTACATGAGTGTACTAGACGCACCACAGAGCAAAGAGAAAAGATTTCAGTTGGAATACATATCTGAGAATCTTAAACGAGTAGCTCAGAATAAGAAGATAGCTATTATTACAGCTCATCAGTTAAATGCTGATGTAAACTTACCAAGTGAAAAAGAATTGTTAGAGGCTAAGGCGGGACTCCTAGCTCACACAGACTTAGTGCTTGGTATAGGTGGTGACATGTACGATACGGTGCGAAATGTTACTACAATTAAATCAAGAAGAGCAGCACCAGTAGATGTATTCAAAGTTGATATTGACTTTGCAAATCTAAACACATCTATTTTTTAGGAGAACATATGGAGTTTCGAGAATCGACACAACATAGTTACAATATGAATATCACAAATACAAAAGGACAGATGGCTCTACATGCTTTTGCAAAAGAGATATTACGTGTGCCAGGATGGGACGTAGCTTTCCCTGATTCACCCATATCAGTTGTAGATGCATTTGCCTACAGCAAAGATACAACACTACGTTTTCAAGTAAAATATGTGAGTTGTATTAAATGTCCTACGAGTGGTGGCACTAAAGTTAAAGTACCATTACGTAATACTTACAAATATAAAAGTAACAAAGATTTAACTTGTAAAGTATTATATTTTGAAAACAATATTGATTGCGTATATGCATTTATACCTGAGTTAGACAAAGGTATATTTGTTACTCCAAACATGGCTGTGCCTGGGCAGACTATGTTTCATGTACGTATATCTGCACCACCTAGATTAACTAAACGTACTCGTATGTGGTATCATCATACGGAGTTTCAACCGGAGGCACTAAATGGGAACAGTAATAGCAATGGCTCATTGTCCGTTTCATGAAGACAGGACACCGTCGTTAGCAATATATGAAAACTCATATCATTGTTTTGGATGTAAGAAGACAGGTAAGTTAGAACCGTGGATGACTGAGTTAGTTGATGGTGTTGATGTTAGGGACAAGTCACAGCCCAAACTAGATGTAAGTAAATACAGTTATGACTTAAGTGATAGTGTAAAAAAGTTTTTTGAGGATAGACAAATACCTGAGTATGCAACTATGAGTTATCTTGTAAAAGGTAGAGGAGATGTAGTAGTATTACCGTGTTATGATGTTGATATGAAATTAACAGGTCATCAAAAACGTAAAGTTGTTGGTAAATCTAAGAACAAGTACATAACAATACCAGTTGATGGTGTGTATCCAGATTACTCTTGGTGTCCACTACATGAACATGAACCACTAACAGAGAACATAGGACATACAGATAGGACAATAATATTAGTAGAATCTATTGTTGACGGTTTGTTTATGAACAGAGTAGGTTTTGATGCTATTGCTTTATTAGGCACTAATCCACGAGGCTCTCTTATACCGTTACTTGCATCACACGGATTGTCGTGTATTATATTTTTTGACCCTGATGCAATAGTGGTGGCTTCTTATCTTAATGATAAGTTAAATGCTCATGGTATAAACAGTGTTATATTAGATTCGGATGTAAAACCTTATGAATGTAATCGTGGTACTATACATAGGACAATATGCAAACTAAGGGAGGAGTTAAAAGATGATATCTAAATTTATTGATGATGTAACAGCCCAGATTATGACTGGTTTGGAGTATGATAAACGAGGTTCTTCTATTAAATATAAATTAGAAGAACACATTGTTAGGAGAATATTACAACGTAATTTAGATGCGTTATTTAAGGAGTTAGAATTACATAAGGAAGTGACAGATGACATACAAGGAACGCAAACAGAAGCACCCCAACCATCCAGATAATTGTTTGAAATGTGGGTTGTTCGAGAATTGTAAAAGTTATAAACTAAAATATAAAAAAGTACAAACTGGTAGTAAGACTGTATTGTTTGTGGTAGACACTCCATCACAGTTATACGACCATACAGGTTCTATGAAAAATAGTAAACTGTTAAACACATTAGAATTACTATCAAAAGATTGGCTACAAGAATTTAATGTATATGTTACTCATGCTGTAAAGTGTCGACAAGCAGAGGGTACTATAAAAATAGCAGCAATACGTCAATGCAATATTTATTTAATAGATGATATTAGTAAAATAAAACCTGATGTTGTAATAACATTGGGCGACACGGCAAAGAAAGCAATACAGGAATCTTGCGGGAGTTTCCCGCAAAATATCCAGGTACATAATGCTCCGTCAATAGTTGTTGATAATCAGGCAACCGTTACGGAGGTGTTGAACAGAGTGTGGCATGAGTTACACAAAGTGCTTTTACCGATACCTTTAACTACAAATTTGTCGAGGGTATTGTTGCATGCAGCTAAAACAAAGTTAATAGCGTTAGACTTTGAGTGGAATCCTGATACAGGTATAGCCCACTCAGTAGGATTAGCGGCAGGTAAGGTAGCAGGTGGTTTTGTATTAGATAGTCACACTGAGAAGGCAATAGAGAATATACTAGTTGATGAATCTATGACTGTTGTTGGGCACAACATAGCGGAAGATGTCCGACGAGTTATTGATAAATTAGGTGCACGTATTCGTTGTCAGTTCATAGACACGCTGTTATTAAAACGACAGTTAGTGTTTAATCTACGGCAAGGTGGTCTCAAATACTTTGCGGAGCGTTATCTACTGTTAGAAGAGTATTGGAAAGATATAACTGTGGATGATTTCAGTGCACCATCCCCCAAGCTATTAAAATATACTGGTGGTGATGCGTGGGCTACCTTATCTTTGTATAATAAATTTAAGCAAGACTTTAAGAATGAGTGGAAACATATGGAAAATGCTCGTGCCATTGATATGGATATGATTTTACCAGTGGCTTACATGGTACATGGTGGTATTAAAATAGATAAACAAAAATTAAAAAAGCAATTAACATCATTAAAATTAAAAGAGAACAAGTTGTTAAGTGAGTTTGAAACAAAACACAAAATCAACCCCGCAAGTCCTTTACAAGTATTAGAGTTTCTTAAAAAACGTAAACATAAAATTAAAAGCACAGGTATAGATGCACTTAGTAAATTGAATGATGAAGTTGTAGATAAGTTAATTGAGTATAGAAAAATTAGTAAACTAACTACAACATACTTAGATAAGTTAGCAGACATGGCTGATGATAAAGATTTAATACACTGTAATTTACACTTAGCAAATACAATAACGGGTCGTATGAGTTCGAGCAACCCTAACATGCAAAATATTCCACCTGATGTACGACCCATTTTTGCTAGTGTGTTTGGGCAAGACGGTAATTTAGTAACAGTGGATGCTAGTCAAAGTGAGCTACGTTGTTTAGCATACCTAAGTAAAAGTAAATATTTAATTGACTCATACAATGAAGGTACTGACATGCATAGCTTGGTATCTAAGTTAGCAGGTATAAGTAGAAAAAATGCTAAAGTTCTAAACTTTGCATTTGTATATGGTTCATCAGAGTTTGGATTAAAGAATCAATTAGTTAAAGCAGGTGTCGAAATGTCTAAGGCGGATACGGTAGTAGGAAGTTTTATTGATACTATGGACAAGTTAGGTATACGTGAGTATCAGCAGAAGCTACTTGACAAGGCAAAGAAATTGAATTATATTTATTCTCCATATGGTCGTGTTGGTACTAGACTTAATCCTACTCAAGTAGTAAATTTTCCTATTCAATCGTTTAGTGCTGACTTAAATAAGATGAGAATTATTTATGTATTTAATAGACTTCGAGAGGAGAAACTTATATCACGTATATGGTTAGAGTTTCATGATGCTATGGAGTTAGACATATATAAACCAGAACAAAAACAAGTTTATGATATTATAAACGAATTAGATTTAACAATACCCGATGTATTAAACAAAGGTATTGAAATACAACTGCCTTTGGATGTCAAAGAGAATGGCGTCAACTGGCAATAGGAGGGCAATATGCCAAATTCATACACACCAAGAGCTGGGCGTGTAGCACGAGGAGCAAGTCTGAATAATGATTCAGGTGGTAGTGCTCCTGCACAGCAGTCATCAAACAATGATGGTAAAGCTAAACTAATACCATGTGGTGGTGGTTGGAAGACTAACTGGGGATACTCATGCCAGATACAGATAAATGGTAGAGCATACAAAGTTATGGCTTTTTGGAATAACAAACCAAAAGGGTCTAATCCACCTGCAATCAACTTTACTATTAGAGAGACTGATGTAGCTGGTGAAGACATACCGGTAAGAGAGGGTGACTGATGAGTCAAACAACCAAGCAAATTCTAACTAATCCAGAAAGTTTTATTGACAATCTTAACGATTGCACAGAGCAGATTTTGGATATAGAGTTTGATGCAAGGTTTGAAGAATGGAAAGCTAGAGGTAGTGACAAACAAGTTCGTGCCTCTAGTTTAGGTACATGTATACGTCAAGCATACTATTCATTTAATGAACAAGCAGAGCGTACACCTGTATCAGACCCGTTAGCTAGAAGACGTATGTACATGGGTTTTATTAATGAAGAAATTATGGGGAAGATTATTAACTTGATGCCAGGGCATACTCATGGGCTTGATAGTGAAGAACAAAATAAGTTTCCTATACATGTAGACTTAATGAACGATGAAGACATTCACTGTGCTGCGACCACTGATTTTGTAAAAGAATATGAAGACAAAGATGGTGGTAAATATTATATACCTATAGAATTAAAATCAACTGATGTGTACAAATGGAAAGAATTTACTTATTGGAAATATCATTTGAAACAATTATTACTATGGGTGTATATAGCAAAACAGAATGGGTTAAATGTACCTTATGCAATGCTAGTGTATACAAGACGTAGCACTATGGATATGAAATTTTGTGTTATATCTGTAGATACATTGTATTCAAAGATGGGTAAAGTAGTAGAGAGTTACGAACATTGGTTTCCATTTATGGATGATTTAGTTAATAGACTGAAGTGGTCTATACGTAATAAGCAAGTACCAGCTATGCCTACCGATGTTCCACAATATATATGTAAGACTTGTCCGCATTTAGGCAAGTGTATGAATAATGTAGATTAAGATGGTAAATAGAAGATATCAAGCAGGATATAGATTTGAAAAACGGGTGACAAAAGATGTGTCTGGTTTGTTAGATTATGTGAACGACTTACTATATTATTCGATTGAATCTGGAGGTAGCAAAGGTAAAGCTGACATAGTGTTTGGTTTGTATAACAAGCGTAGCGGGGTTCGCACCTGGTTTGGGATACAATGTAAAAAAGGTTTTATTTCAAAACCAGAAGTAATGAGGTGCACTACGGCGGCTAGACAGGAAAACGGTATGTTTTTATTCTTTGCTACTCTAGACAAAACTAAAAAAGAATTGGTGTATACACCAGATATATTAGAATGGATTGATTTATGGATGACAAACAGTATTTCTTAGAAGCACTAAAACGTTTAGGAGTTATATGTCTGTTATTAAAAGACAAGTTTGGTGCTGGTTTATTAACTGGTAGTTTATTTATGGATAGCCGTATTAGTTTATTATCTAAGCTGTTATCAATGGTATCTACTAATTGGGAAGAATTAAATTTAGATAGATTTTTACCAGAAGACTTAGACGCTAATGAGTTGATAGGTTATATAACTGAGTTGCGTGCTGAGTATGTAAACAAAGAAACTTATATACATATGTCATACAAAAATGTAAAGAAAAACGATAGTATTTTATTTTATGAGTTACCTGAGATACTAAACTATGAACGTGTAAACAAAGAAAAGACTAGAGTGTATTATAATTTAATACCTGATAGGATTATTTATGTGTTACAAAGAATTAAAATACCTAAGATATTTGTAACAAAATGTTATTTGTATACGACAACCGATGACTGGGCAACTATAGATACTTTATTACAAAGGAGTTACGAAACGTATGGAGATTAGATACAAAAAAGTTTTAGCTAGATTGTCTGATGTTTTTTTAATTGATGATTACTTTACTCTAGATACTAGTGCAGAATTAGAACAATCACTTATAAAGTTTTATGTTGATTTATCTACTGTTGGAGTGCGTGATAAAACTATAGGTAGTTTAATTGCGTTACTTGCAGCTGGTCATGCAAAGATATGGTTTGTTGATGGTTACCATGAAAATGTTTTCTATCGTTGTCAGACATTAATTGCAACATTACTACGTCAGATTTTAGGCGAGCAATTGACAAAAAGCCTATTAGCAAGTAGTATTATATATAGAAGGATTGAGAGTAAATTGCAATTACAAAATACATACAATCAATTAACCCAAGAAGGTGAACAGAACAACGAGGTTGTTGTTAATTTATCACTTATTTCTTGGAAGAAATATATACAAACAGCATACCCTGATATGTACAACAAAAAATATCAGGAGTATGAAACAGAGTATGACGAAATACTCAATTAGTACCAACATGCTAGAGGCTGGGTCTAACTTATTCACAATCTCACTTCCTTGTCTCAGTCTCTAGTTTTTCTTGATTGAAAATCACAATTCATTTTTTGTATATCAACCCATCTATCGAAAGCGTTAGCACGTTTTTCAGCTATAAGATTAGCTTCACGCTGTGCATCAGCTAGTTTTTCTAATGACCTAGCTATAGTTCTAGCTACTTCAGATGTACCATTACCGTTTTGTTGTTTCATAACAAGCCAAACAATAACGACTAGAGCCGGAGCTTGTGATAACATTGCTATTAATTCTGTTTCCATTATTTACCTAGTGGATTATTAAATCCAGACCTAAACTCATTTAATTTAGCTTCTAATACTTCTAATTTTTTATCTAATAAATTAACTTGTTGTTGTAATTTTTCTACGTTGTCACTACCTACAGCTTGTGATACTGCATTTAGTCTAGTATTAAACTCACCCCAAGCGTAGAACCCGCCACCTATAGCAGATACAACACCAATTATCATTGCATACTTTTGTAATTTATCTAGCATATTGTCTCCTTAAAACTTGTAGTTCTTTTTCTTTTTGTATTCTAATTAATGTAGCTTTTTGTAGTTGTTCTTGATAGTCACGTACAGGGTCATTTAAACTAATCGCCGCAAACCTGTTATCATTTTGATATATCTCACCACCATCTAGCATACGTAAGTCTTCGTATACGTTACCTTCGTACAACTGTCTCTTATCTGTATATTGTTTATAGTAACTAGATATATCTACCTGTTGTTTTTCCATAGTTTCTGCTACGATTATATTAGTTACAGCTAGTTGTTTATCTATAGCTTTTATTTTAACTGCTACTTGTGCTTGTATATCTTGTACATCTACTGCTACTTGTTCGTTACTAGAAGGCTCACTTGTAGGTTCTTCTTGCACTGTTGCTACGGTAGTAGTTTCAGACTGCTCAGGTTGTTCTTCCATAGGTTCTTCTGTTATTGCAGTAGTTTCTGTAGGAGTTTCTTCTGTAACTTCTGGTTCTTCTTCAACAATCTCTGGTCCACCAAATGCTTGTAGTATTTCTACCTCTTCAAACTCTTCTTCTAATGTAGTAACTATTTCTTCAAATATTATTTCTTCTTCTAATTGTACTATACCAAATTCTTCTAGTGCAATAGGTATAGGAATAAACTCTTCTATCGGCACTGGTTCTATAAAAGATTGTTCCCATTCTTCAAATTGTTCTATAACTTTTTCTATCAATTCTATAGTTTCTTCTTCTATGACAGTATCATCATAGGTCATTGTTAGTTTTGCACCAAGAAGATTAGGTCCACCCATATTTACAAAGCTACCTTCATCTACTCCTTCCCATTCCCAATAGAACTGGTTACTACCTGTGCCTGTATAGCTAACAGAATCTTCATACTTAAAAGCATTTGCACCATACCCAGCATCATTGTTTCTAGTTTGATTTGTTATAGCCAGAGTATTACCTTCATCATCTAGTATCTTAACTGTAGTTGTGTAGGTATCACGTCCTTGCCTAGCTTGACCACACTGCCAAGCAGACCCCTGCCACTCACAGTTTTGCACTATGGTAGTAGAGTCAAGTGTAATACCATTATTTAATTGTTGCTGTGTAGCATGGTCTGTTAGGTTACCAGTATAATTAATACTACCTGTACCAGTAGTTTCTAATTCTTGTCCCCAATCTCTAACAGTACCAACTACATTAAAACCATTTGTAGATACACTAGGTATTGTGTTGTCTACGCTTTGATAACTGCTTGAGTTGTTCGTACCATTTGGTAATAGGTTTCCTGTCGTAAGTTCTTCTGCACTTACTGCCCACGCTATCAAGAATGCAATTAACAATAAGTAACCACATTTAATCATCGTCTCCATATAAATTATACTCCGTGTCTATAGGTACAAACTCTGTTTTGTTGTCTATAGCTGCTCTTCTTTTTAATTTTTGTACATATTTGTCATAGTCTGGTCTTTCTATATCATACTTCTTCCACTGTGCTTCTGCCTCTGCACCTATTTTACCTTCAAATGGACAAGGTGTGCCAGCGTTTTCCATAGCAGAAAAAACTCTATCATCTTGACATAGTATAGCTATACTAGCTACACGCATATTAAAATCATACAATAGTTTACTTAGTTTCATTCTTTCGCAGTTTTCGTCAGTTATAAATGTACCTCCAGCTACACCAAATCCGGTTACTTGTACACCACCACTTACTCCTACTACACATAAGTCTTGAGAGTAACTACTCATACTAGGTGCTATTGCAGAACTTACTGGTATTGCTTGACTCTCTGTGTTGTTACTTGTACTGTTAGTTGTAGTGTTGGTTTGTCCGCCGGAATAACTGTTTGTTGTTGTACTGGTATACCCGCCACTAATACTAGTGTTTGAGCCACTTGCATTTGTTTGGTTACTAGTGCTATTATCTGTAGCATAAGATATAGCTCCTATAAAAATTACTGCGATAATAATTATAAGTGTGTTTTTCATTTATCTCCTCAATGTATTTACTAAATTTTTTATAACATCTGGGTTGGGTGTTTCTTTTGGTTTTAGTTGGTCTGTAACAAACGATGTTTTTTTAATTGTTTCGTTTAATAAGTTGCCGTGTTCTTTATACCCTTCTGCTATGTCTTGCATTGCTTTTGGTAGATATTCAGTCGTAGGGACATCTGGTAGTTTGTCCGCTGTAGGTTGATTTATTAATTTTTTACTACCCCAATAACCTATGTCATGGTTTTGTATTGGGTTTGTAAATAAACTTCTATAAACTGTGTTATATGTTTCAGAGTCTGTAAGTGCATTAATTAATCCTGAAGTCATAATACCTAATTGTGTAGGATTATGAACAGGTAAAGTAGAGCTCATTCCAGTCTTGTTCTTAAATGCATCGATGCCTGTGTAGATTGCCATTTGCTTGCCTAGTTTAGATGGGTCTCCATAACTACGTAGCAAGGCTTCTGTTGTTACATATTTATTACTTTGTGATTTGTTATATAAATCTCTAGCTATAGCTCTTGATGCAAGTTTATCATTGTTAAAAATGCCTTCATTAGAGCCATAATAAGGGTCAACCATACTAGCTGGTATTAAACCTTTCAAATCTATTTTTCTATCTGGTCCTGGTTTTATATCTAATCGTCTTGCTTCTTTAGTTATTACTCTTGTAAACTCTGTACTAGGAATTTGTTTTTCATACTTGTTCATATATGTATTAAATATATCGAATGCTTTGCGAAAAAATTGTTTTGCTGAGGCTGCATCAGTGCCCGGAGCTTTAGCTGTTTGTATATTACTAATGTCGTCTACAAAATTACTTAAAACTTTATTTACATCAGATAGGTTACCTCTACGTAATAATGTTTCTGCACTGCCAGGTTTACCTAATCCTTTAATAAGTTTTAATTTACCAGCACCACCTATAAAATTTTCTGTAAACTCACGCAGTTTAGCACCGTCTGGTCCTAAATAAAAATCATATGCTCTGTCCATATTATAAGACATGTTATTTACATTATATGACAACGGTCCAAGCTCTCGACGTAACGTTGGTTCGTTATGGTCGCTGTCTTCTGACATTTGTTTGCTTGCGTTGGTTGCTGCGTCTTGTGAATCGTAAACTCCTAACTCTGGATTTTTACCTTTACGCCAAGCATCAATAGCCGCATCATTATTTTTATATCCACTACCTTTTAATAGATAATGTTTACCATCTTGTTCTATGCTAAATGAATTTAAGTGACCCATTAGTTGTATAACTCCTTCTTAATAAGTGTTTGTATTAAATCTTGATTGTATTTTATAAATGCAAGTAACAGTTGTGCTTTTGCATCTACTCTGTTTTCGTCATCTTCATGCATATCTGTTAAGTCATCAATGCAATGTACGATTTCATGTAATAAAATAAATTCAGGCGATGCATGTATAGGTTTGTCAATTAAATAAATAGCATTTTCATCATGAACCCACATACCTTCTGTGTAATCATCCGGCGTGTATACCCCTTTTTCTTTGGCAATAAGGTCCATTAAATCTCTTGATACTACCAACAGTTCAACAGGTTTATATTCATCACCTAAATTTATCCAGCCTTTTACATCCATGTTATTTGCCAATAAGTTTTTTAGCTTCTGTTGTGAATGTTTTCCATTCTTCTGGTGTTACTTTATCATCTTCTATCATATCAGTAAATGTATCAATAACTTTTTTTAGTTGTGTATATTTACCTTTGAATAAATAACCAGCGATTGTAAGTAATCCTGAAAACGCCCACGGTATATAGTCCATTATGCTATCCATTGTATCCTCCTTAGTATCTAGTATCCACTTCCCTTATTAAGTCTTGTATTTGTCTTTTAATTGTTGGGTCAAGATTTCTTGTTCGTTTCTTAAATTGACCTTGTGATTTAATTAATCGTTTGTATTCAGCTTCAGTTAATCCTAACGCCTGAGCTAATCTAAATGCCTGCCCTGTATCTCCTGCATTGTACAAACGTAATATCTGTGCTTTGGTTGCTCGTTCTCCATCTCTTAGTATTAAGTTTCTTTGTCTAGCATTTCTAAGTATTTGTTCTAAACGTCCTTGTTCTGTAGTTTTTAATCCAATAGCTAGTCGTAAAAAGTTACCCGCCTTTGGAAATAACTTACCACTAAATGCATCTATTTCGTCTCCAGTCATTTTAATACCACCAACTTGAGTGTTGTAATTATATAGCTCACCATACTTAGCATAATCAACTACATCGACAACATTCTTGATTGCTTGTGGTAACACTGGATATATCTGTTGTATAAAACTTGTATCAATAGCATCACCTTTGTATGCTTTAGCAAATCTACCTAATGAATCCATTGCTCCTTGTGCAAAGATACCAAACGGTTGTGGGTCGTCAAATACTCCTTGGAATAATAATGACTGTACTGTCCCAACTTGTGCTCTTGATGAAAAATCATAACCTAGCATTCCAGGCACACCAGCATATCCAAACTTACCAAATGTTTTGTACATGAAATCTTGTGCGTTAGCAGTTGCACTATCGCCTTGTGTAAAGATATCAGCAATAGCTAGCATTTCTCTTGCTCCTGGTATAGCTAATGGTCCTGCCATGAGTCCTAAAATAGTAATCATCTCTGCAAATTCTTTTCTATTACGTGCTCCAGCTCCATATAGACGCTCAAAGTATTTAGTTGTAAACACCTTAAATTGTGTAGCTGGTTTTAGTAATGGATGATTTAATAGTTGAGGATTTTCCATTGTACTGTATATAAAGTTAGTATCATTAGCTACTTCTATCATAAAGTTTTTACGTAAATTTTCATCAGTAATCTTAAATTTATATTGGTCACCTTTTCCTGTTACAACTCTTTCAACCATTGCTCTTGGATTTTTAGCACCGTCCTTAAACTTAGTTAATGATTTATAATCTTTAAGTAACACTAACATTCTATATTCAGCAGTATTTAAGTTAGTTAACCCTGCTTGATTTCGTAGTTTATATATATTATAAATTTCATCTTTAGTAATACTTTGTATTGTATGCCCTTTGTCTGCTAGTTTTTTAACAACATTATTATATACATCGTCTGCAGTAGAATGAGCCATTGATGCCGCAACACGTCTTGGTAATCTATCTCCTTTGTTAAATAAATAAAGAGAGGCATCTTCAATATGATTAAAAATAGTTTGCATTGTATTCTTACTTAGCCCAGTGATACCTTCAGTTAAATCTCTAGCACCTAGTGAAGCTATACTTTTTCCTTCGTCTGCTATACCTATGTAAGGACCTATTTCATTTAATGCTTTTGTTAGTTCAGAATTGTTACGTCTAGATAAATGATTAAAGATAGCTTTTGCAACTTTACCTGAGTTACGTATACCAAACGCTGGTATTACTGATAAAGGTAACATGGTAGTTTGTACGGCTGCTGATAATAAATTAATACCTAATGTACTAATACGTGATAAGGCTAAACTAGTTGAAACTAAAGTACGTAATCTACGAGAACCGGGCTGGTAGTTAGCTGTACTAAATAGTCTATTTACACCAGGCACTTCACGTATAGCTTTTTCTATAGTACCTAAAATTTTATCTATTTCTTGTTCTAGTTTATATGGTCTACCAAATAATTCGCCTGCTTTTGTTTCTAAGAAATCGGCTAATTCTTTACCAGCTGTGCCAGGACTACTAAAGTTTCTTAATTTAGATATTTCTGTATTAGCATCCAAAGCTAGTTTAGCATAATGTTTATATCTTAGTTGTTTAACAGCATAAGTAAATGCTACATCCATAACATTTGTATCTATGTTACGTAATTTATCAGAACGATTTTTAATGTTACTATTGTTAACTCTAAATTTATTGGCAAAGAATTTTTTATTGCCACCACGAATAGCTTTTTTAAGTTCTGATACAGATACAGAGTTTAATCCAACTTCATTAAACAATGCTGCACCTATCTCAGGCAACTCATTGTCTACCGTACCTAATGCACCATCTACTTCTAAGACACTTATACGTCCTGAAGATAAATCGCCGTCAACCCCACGCAAGGACCTAGGTCTATCTTTACCGGCTAACACTTTTGTAATAAGTTTTTCTGCTTCGTCTGCACTTTTTACATAACCGATAGTTACCATGTTGTTGTTAGAACCTATATAACTTACTTTCAAATCTCCTATTCTCATGTGAGGATAGTAGTAAGGTATACGTTTTGGTAAAGCAAAATTTGCATCCGTTAGTTTGATAATGTTACCTGCAGCGTTAACTTGTTGTCCACTTCTAATACTATCTATTATTTCTTTTTCTGCTGGAACTAACACATCATCCCAGAAATAATCGTAAAACTTTTTATGTTCTTTTACAAAATTTTGTACATCATCTGGTAACGTAGAGATAACTCTATTGACTTCTGGTTCAATCAAGTCTAACAAATCATCGTAAGATGTATTAGGATTTTTCTTAGCAACATCATCTGCTATTTGTTCTATTCTAATAATTGCGTTATTAGCTACAGTTTTATTTTGAGAACTTAATGATTTATATATTGCCCTCATTGGTTTTATTGTATTATCTAACAATCCGCCTCTAACTAAATCTAATTGAAATAATCTACTACTAGATTCTGCATTGTTTATAAATTTAATAGCACCACCATAAGCAGTATCTTGTACCATTCGTGTACTAGACCTAAATTTATTAAAAAACTGTTTCATACCTTGTAGTAATGAACTAGCTGATGTACCTAAGTCAGTTGTTGCTTCTAATTCTTTGGCGGTAGTTGCTTCTAGTAAAGCCTGTTCGTCTTCTATTTTAGTTTGTTCTTTTTTGTTTTTACCTTTTGTTAAAGGTTTAGGTTTTATTTTATTTATAGCTGCTTGTTCAGCGGTATTACTTGCATTTCTAGCTGATGACATGTCAGCTTGATTAATTAATTTAATTACTTTGTGTGGATTGTTACGACTATTAATTAATTCAGCTACATGATGTAACTCATGACTTCTGTAATCTTTACCTAATAAAGCTCTTCTAAATGTAGGGTCATTTCGTAATAAATCATCAGTAAGTTTTCTAGCTAACTGGTCTTTAGCTGACGCTTGTGCATTAGCCGGTATATTTTGTATAGCAGTTAGTTCTCGTTGTGCTTGTAATACAAGTTTATCTTGTGATGGAGTTTTCAATAAATTTTCTAAATCATTTCTTACATACGTAACAGTTATATCTCGTAATTTTGGTTCATGTTTTGCTATGTTAGCCGCATGGTCTTTAGCAGTTGCCGCTACAGTACGTTGTAAAGTATTTAATTCAAACCCATCAAATATTGTTTGACCTACTATCTCATTCATTTGTTCAATCTTTTGTTTAGTTAATGGATTAACTTGTTTTGGATTGGTAACAAGTGGTTGTAAATCATCTATAACTCCACGCATAGCTATTGCTAAATTGCCATGATGATTTAAGAACTTGTTTGCTAAAATTAAATTACGTAAATTTGATATTGAATCTGCGAATTGTGTAACTAAAGAGTTTGGACCTAACGCTCCTATCTCATCTAGTTTATCTAATTTAGTTACTAAATCTTCAACTTCTTTTGTTTTCTTTAGTAAGCCACGGTCTGTATCAAATTTCTTAGTCATTTTTTCTGTAAACTTTAATAATTTTTTAGTAGCATTTGATACGTCTTTAGCTGTTGCAGTTGGTGGTAAATATAAATTAAGTTTATTTTTGTAAATGTTACTAGATTCTAATACATTATCTACTAAGTTTTGCATACCACTAACATTAAATTTAGGCACGGGTGTTCTAACTTTTCCTATTTCAAAACTATCTGTTACAGCTGTTGTTTTTCTTAACTTAGCTGTTGAGCTGGCTAAAAAATCTAATTGTTCATGAAAAAATCCTATAACTAAATCTTTGTCCATGCTGTCTAAATGTTCGTAGCTACTACTGTTAACTCTTTTAGTTACTAAATCTTTATATCGTGTTACGTTTTTAGCATCAACAATAACTTTACTGCCTGTAGGTCTAAGAATTTGTGCATCTCTAGGACTAAACAATCCTGAACTCCTATTAACATTAGCATCTCCTAAATCGTCTATAGATTGTTTGATTGTTCTAACATATGCTTCGTAATTTTCTCTCAATGGTTTAATTAATAAATTGTTTATGTTAGCTTTACTAAGTCCTTTTGTTGGCACAGTCTTGCCTAAGTTACCGGCTACTATAGCTGCTAATCCATTGTCGGCTTCATCAATAAAACTTTTAATTAATTTTTCTATTTCTGCAAATTTTTTACCTAGACCTGTAGTTACTGCTTTTACTTGTGGTTGTTGTCCAAAAACTTTTGGGTCTAATTGCCTAGATTGTTGTACAGAGATATCGTCTCCTTGTAACACTTTACCTAACAATTCTCTGCCTGGTCTAAATGGTCCAACTAACTGTCGTGCTGTTTTAGCTGTAGCGTTTATAGCTTCATCAATTGATTCACTACCTTGTTTAGTTAACAAACCTATATCTTCTAGTAATTGATATTTGTGAGAAGCAAACTCTCCTTGAACTCTAGGATTACGAGGAGTATTTTTAATTAAACCTTGTATACCTCTAACTAATCCGTGACCACCTATTGACCACAAAGCTGATTCTACATAACTCATATCAAATAAATGAGCACCAATTACAGTTTCACTTGATAATTGTCCAGTTATTTTTGCTAACTCACCGCCAGTCATTCGACCAATGTGTGCTATAGGTCTTACAGCTCCAGTAGGATTACCTTTTACTATCTGATTAGTTAATCGAGCTAGTATAGGATTTTGTCTATACTCGTCTAATTTTGTAACTAACTTGCCTGCACTAGTTACATTTTTTGTTCCTTTAGCTATCTTAGCAAAATTAGCAATAGCTCCGCCAGCAGATTTAATTCCAGCACCTACAAGAGCATTACCACTAAGCACGGATGCTAATGTACCACCAAATAATCCAAACATGTTTGCTACTTTTTCACCTGTAGTAACTGGTTCTATAAATGACAAAGCATTTCTTTCAAACATCGGTAATATACCTATTGTGTATTCGTATAATCCTCGTCCAAAGTTTAGTCCTATTCCGTATTCAGGTTGAGATAACCCTGCGGCTGGTATGCCTACTGTACCATATGCATCAAACAAACGCCCTTGGCTTGCTAAACTATAAGCCACACTATCACTTAACAAACGTTTGTCATTGATTTTAGTTTCTGGCTGTTCAACAGGCAGTAACCCGTTGTAAACTTGTTCAGCAGTTTTAATTTTATCCGACATATATCCCCCTATACGGCAGCACTATCTGTGTTAATCGTATTTAATACCATGTCTTTGAATTTATCTTGTTGTTCTACAGACATGTTTTCGTCTATTTCTAATGTATAGTTAGCAATAAATCTATTTAACATTTGCATATCTTCTAACATATTATATTTCATAATTGTTTCAATAGCAGCAGTTTTGAACTCATTTATTTCATTATCGTTAACAGTGTATCCTAATTCACTATCTCCTGTTGGCGTTCCGGCTTCTGCTACTGCAGTTTTTCCTTGTGGACTTCTTTCATTAAATTTTTCTAACACACTTAATAAATCTTCTTTTTCTTTTTCCGTTATAGTTTCGTTGTCTGCTAAATTAACTGTTTCGCCTGCTAATGCTTTGGATAAATTAAGGTTAATTTTTGTATATTTATCAGCAACATCAAATGGGTCAAAATAACTATTATATTTCTTTTTTAACTCAGGATTTTCTTCTAAGACTCTTACCGCATCTTGTTTAGCAGTTCTAATTCTTTTCAAAGCTCTTGTCCATAAATCCTGTTTGTCTTTTGTTATCTTTAAGGTGCTAGCTAAACCAGCAGGGTCAACACCGTCTAATCCTAAATCTTCTAGAAACTTAGTCATAACTATTAGACCTTTACCTAATAAAACTTCGTCAGTGCCTCCAGGTGCACCTTTGTTTACAAAAGCTCCTACCAAAATAGTATCTAATTTTTTTAATAACAATTGTTTTTGAGTTTCATCAAATTTATTTGAATTTTCTATTAGTTCTTCTATATTTAATTGGTCTTTCATGAAGACTAATAAATCATCTACCTCACTAATACTTTTCACATTAGTCATAAATTGTGTATCTATGTTTTTAGCTATTTGATTAAATGTGTCCTCAGCTTTAAGACCAGCATCAGAATAAGCTGCTAAATCTTCGTCGGTTAAATCACCTTCTTTTAGTGCTGTTACCTTTTTAGTTACTTCTCCTAAAACTTGTGTTACAATGTCATTTTCTTGCGGACCACCTTCCTCAAATTCTTGACCAGTTGCTTTAAGTGCTTCTCTAACTATTACTGTAACTCTGTTTTTAACACCTAAGTTAATATCGTCGCTTTGTATTCCTAATGCATTTAGTCCATCAGTATGTCCTACAATTGCGTCTGGATTTGTTTTTTGTATCTCGCCTAATAATGCTGCATATGCAAGTTCTTGGACCACTGGTTCAAATGCATTACTTAAACTCAAATCAAAATCTTTAGCAATAAATGCTAACGATTCTTTACCTGAACCAGCAAATTGTCCTCTGCCTTGTCCTTCTTTTCCTCGCACACTCTTAATTTCGAAGTCACTAAAATCAAATACGCCATCGGCTCTTGCCATAAAATCTGTTTTAGCTTGTGCCTGCGGGTCTAGCTGTGATGTAAATGTACCGTCTGCACCTAGTTTAAGCGTATTATCTTTACTACCAATAAAAGAGTTAAAACTTTTTATATCATTGTTTAATGATTCATCTAATGCACCTAGTCTAAGCACATTATCATCAGTTAAAACTCCTGATTTTGGGTCGTACATTTTTTTATATAAGTTAGCTACTGCTACTGCAAACGCTGAACCAGTTATATCACCGTTTTGTAATTGTTTTTGTAAGCTACTTAATTTATCTGTTATATTGCTGTATGGCACAGTATTTATTTTTTTGTGCATATTTTGTAAATCATTTATACCTTGTACATCTTTGTCAATTGCAGATTGGAAAATTGAAGCATATTGTCCAAGTTTTTTATTTGCAGGGGTAACTGCACTCATATAATCTTGCGTAGGAGTTCCTGAAGGATTAGGACCAAACATATTTTTTATGGTGTCATCAAGCACGTCTGATTTTTTGGTAGCAGCACGTTTTAATCTTGATTGCTCTATTTGGTCTCTTGTTGGTATTGTGAATCCTAAAGTAAAATTACCTTTTCTAACTGTTATTGCCATATTATTCTCCTAAATTGCAGCTGCTATAATCGTACCTAAATCTAAACTAGTTGAAAAAGCTGGTTGTTTAGAAGTTTGCACTCTATCTGTTTGATTTATTCCTATGCCTGTTGTGGCTAAAGTTGTTATCATATTTAAGAAAGCTGCTTGTTTGTTTATTCGAGCTTGCTGTGTTGTTCTATATTCATCTTGAGCTAAACCTAACACATTAAAAAGAGATGTGTTTAACTGTTGCTGTAACGATAAATGAGCTTGTATTTTTGAAGCTTGTATTGTTACTTCTGATTCTAACAATGCCATATCTCTTTGTAAAGATAACGCTTGCTGTGATTGTCCTATGCTTAATAATTCTTTTATCATACTTGATGCAGTTTCTCTAGCTTGTATTGCTGTTTGTAAAAATTGTAATTTAGCTCCAGCAACTTTTGCATTGGCATCTTTAGTAAGTTCAATAAGTCCTTCTTTGACTACATTTAATACAGCACCGGAACTAGCTCCACCTAAATCCGCAACTAAATTTCCCATCGTGCTTTGTATAAATTCTTCGCCTTGGTCTTGTAATTGGTCAAACAATGCGTTAGCATATTCGTCTACCCTTGCGTCTATACTTTCTTGGGTTGAATCTACTAACAATGAATTAATAAAATCAATTTGAGCTGGTGGTAAATTATCAGTAATTTGAGCTACTACATCTGTTAATAATGGTGGGTCTGGTAATGAAAACGCAGAGTTTGCACCCGCTGTTTCATATATTTGACTAATTTGTTCTTCAGTTGCACCTTCTGGATTATTAGATATTTCTAACGCTCTTGATACAATGCCTGATGTAGTTGAGTCTAATGTACCTTGGTCATACGCATCATAAAAACTTGTATAATCCATTTCATCAAAACCATATTTTTGTAATAACTCTCCTCCAAAATTTGTAATACCTAATTCAGCATCTGTTCTTCCTTCACTTAATCCTGTTTGTATAAATGGTAAATCTTCTGCTGGTGTACCTTCAGGTATAAATAATGTGCCATCAGCTAATCTTTGTATACCTCCACTGTCCACTAATTGTTTATTTGCCATAAACCCTTCTACAGAACCTTGTCCCATTTTTTCTCGTTCTGGTATACGCTTTTGTAATTGCGTAAACTGTTGCGTTTGCGGATTATATATAGACCCTCCTATGTTCATAGACGCTGGACTCTGTGTTGTAAACATTTTACTTAAATTACCATAAAATGATTGTATATCACTTGGACCACTAACACTTTTATCTACTGTTTTTTGTTTGCTACTACCACCCATAATGTTCTCCTACTTCATCAGTTTTTAATTGGTAAATTAATACTGATGGTTTTTTCTTTGCTAAACGTTCTACCCATTTACTAGTTTTTTGATTTGCTTGTATTTCTACATTGTTGTAATTCCATTTTCTACAAAATTCAACTATCTTAGAAAACCACAAACGAGGACGTTTTCTATATTTTTTATCTATGTACAAAAATTCTATGTATAAAATATTGTCATCTTTACCGTTAGTGTTAAGATTATATCCCATAAGTCCTATAGGTTTTGATTCCCAACCGCCTTCAGTAAGTATATGCCATATCAAATCTTTAGTTATTATATCTCTAGTTTGTTCAGGCTTTACTTCGTCCATGTATTTATCTACATAGTATTCTTGATAATCATAAATTACTTCGGACATTCACAGTCCTCCTCACAAACACATTTAATTAATTCTTTGATTAACATTATTTGTCCTTGTAAGTATGCAGTTGCAGACTTAGACTGTTCAAAACGTTGTTCTATTTCTACTAATTTTTCTTCTAATTTCTTTTTACTTTTACATTCACACTTCTTCACTTAAATGTCTCCAATGTTACTAATTTAGCTGTATAACTTTGTACAGAAGCAGTTAAGCCACTGTTATTATCTTGTACACTTACAGCCACAGTGTATGTTGTATTAGCTGCACTATCTATACTACCTGCAGGGTCTCCGTCTAAGAATGTTCCTGTTACTGTATTACCAGCTTGATTCTGACCTGTAACTACAGCACCTCCACCTGATGTAGCATAAAAACTACACGTATTCTTAAATGTATTTCCATCTATTGTTACTTGTAAATTAGCAGTGCCTTGACCTACACTACCGCCACCTCTTACCACAGCTACAATTTCTATTGTTCCTATTACGTTGCCGCCTTTTGTTGCTACAACTAGATTTACATCTGAGCCATCACTTGATGTAATTGTAGTTACAGTAGGCACTGTTATAGCACCGTCTTCTATGTTACCGGTAGCTATAATATCTCCAGTTACAGTTATTGTACTATTGTCCCATGCAATGTTATTACCACCACTAGGACCAAATCTAAACGTACCATCTGTATTTACATCTACAGTTTGTGTACCATCTGATTTATATGCATTAAGACCTGTTGTTGCTAATTCAACTCTAGCACCTGATGTAGCAGTCTGTATCAAACCACCTGTTATTGTGCCAGCAGTTATTGTTCCTAAGTCTGCAGATATAGCTGATAAAGTACTTACATCTATTTTACCAGCAGTAACAGCACCGGCTGCTAACTCTGCTGCAGTAATAGTTGTACCTGCAATTTCGTCAGCTGTTATTGTGTCTGCTGCTATCTCGGTAGCTGTTATTGTGTTTGCATCAATCTGTGTTGCTGTTATAGTATCAGCTGATATTATACCGCCATCTAGAAATGTACTTGTGCCTGTTTGAAACTTTACAGTACCGGCTGCGTCTATTACTTGGATACCATATTCATTAGTTGCTGATGAGCCTAACTTACCAATTTTAACTCTAGTGACTGGTGTGCCTTGGTTATCATCAACAGTAATTAAATTATTTGGACCGTCTAGTTTTATTTTACTTTCTGCTCCAACAAATACTGTATTTAAGAATTGTGTATTGTTTGCAACTTTATCAGCACTTACATCTACTATTTGATTATTGCTAATCAAAAATTCAGATTGTACAGCAGATATAAAATCTAATAAAGCTAAATATTGTGAATCTAGAAACTGTGGTAAATCTTTGCTTATATAACGCAGCGTATCTCCTGTTACAACTACAGGAGGAACTGGTAAAGATATGTCATCAAACTTACTGTAGACCGACATTAGCTATCGCCTCCATCTTCTAACTCACAAATAAATTCAGACACTTCCGTAAAATTTGTTGCTTTAATTGTAACATATCTTCCGTAAACAGAAAAGTCTGCTTTTGGTGCTTTACCATCTGTATCACTAATTGTTTCATCTGTATATGTTGGTGTATCTGTACCTAAGTCAGCAACTCCTACAGATATTGTGGTACTTGTTGGTGTAGCATCTGTTTGTACTCTTTGTATTTGTACATAGTCTGAATCAGGGTCTTGTGCTAATGGGCTTTTTAATCCATAACTACCATGGTATGCTTTAGTTGCTAAAGTAGTTGTAATTGCTGAACTAGCATCTGTGCCAGATGTGTCTCTTTGTTTTACTATTCCTGAGCCAGAACCAAAATATACTTCAGGTATGGCTACAGTTCTATATCTATAAAAACCTGCATACGCACTAAACGTCCATTGACTCCATACATTAAATTGGTAGTTCCAAACAAAACATCTGTCGGGTTCTTCGTTACTTCCAGTAGGATAATGTATGATTACTTCTCTGTTCTTAAAATCTGTCCAACAATACACATTATCTTTGTATGTATAATTTAACGTACTAAATAATTCACTAACAATAGTTTCATCAGCTATAGCTCGTAAAGCTGCACCATTAAATAAATATATGCCATCGTTACTTACAAACACTTGTGCATTTGGTATATTAGTTACAGCTTTTGGTCCTAGAATACCAACTTGTTGTCTATTTTTTGGCACGAATACTAATGGGCTACCTTGGTCTTGTAGTGTTACTATTGAATCAGACTTAAATACTGTAATAAAATTTTGTCCTAATACTTTTGCTGTAATGATAGGTGTGCCTGAAAAATTCAAATCAAGAAAATTTGTATTAGATATACGGTCATAATCTGACGCATCTGTGTATAATATTCTATTAGGTACTTCGCCGTCTGTGCCATCTGTTGTATTAAAAAATAATAATCTAGAATTAAATGCTAATACTACATGAGCTGCAGTTAAGTTTCTACCTGAGCTACTTGTATCCCATGACACATTACTAAATCCAGCTGTACTAGATTTAGCTATATTGTTTTTACTATCTGTTACATATATTTCATTATTAGCTTCAGCAAAGAATAATTTTTCTGTTGATAATCTATTGCTACTAGCTGCTAATCTAGCTGTATAACTACTACCATTCCATTCATATATATTATTTGTTGTAGCATGAAACCTTCTTACTGTGCCATCATTTCTTATTTGGTCAGTTATTTCTAATACTTTTGCAGTATCTGTTGTTGCAGTTAAGTTTGCAAAGCCATCACGTTTTTGCCATTTACCGCTGCGATACACACAATTGTTTGCAACAGATAATTGATTGTCAGTAATTAAATGAGGTGGTTTTGATAAATTTAAGCCACCAGATAAATCTTTTATAAATCTTCTCATAGACTACCTTCGTTCTCCACTTGTGTAAAATCACTACTACTTGCTGCAGTTACCTGACTAAAGTCTAAACTACTTGCAGCTGTTACTTCACTAAAGTCTGTACTGCTAGGTGCGGTCACTACTGACCAATCCTTGAATACTACTAACGCATTACCTACAGCGTCTGTTTCTGCAAAACCAGTTACTGCTACATTAAATTTAGCACCTAGTGTTCCAAATGCATTTGTTGTTGTAGCACTGGTAGCATTAGCTTCTAATTTAGAAGTGCTTGTACCAAGAGCTACACCACTAGCTAATCCTGTTGCATTAACTTGTAATTTACCTATAGGTGTACCAAACGCATCAGCATCAGATATACCTGTGTTACTAGCTTGTAACTTAGCAACACTTGTACCAAAAGCATCTGCATCTGCAAAACCAGTAGCTGTTAATTCTAACTTAGCTACAGTTGTACCAAACGCATTACTCAATGCTAATGCTGTAGCATTTACTTGTAACTTAGCAACTGGTGTACCAAAGGCGTTAGTTGTTGTGACTGAACTAGGTTCAACCTGGAGTGCAACTGCTCCTGAAGCACCACCACTAAATTGATTTAATCTTCCTGAAAAACGTCCTAATGCCATCTATGCTGTAAATATCCTATATTTGTATGCTCTATTTGTTCCTGCTGTTTTTTGTATTGTTACTAAAAAATTTTCTGTGCTTGGTAAAGGTGGGAAGTGATATAGTGGTTCAGCTTGTGCACCAGTGAATGTATCTTGTATACATATAATATCACTACTATCTACTCTTACTTTTATTTTTATTACTATAGTATCTCCTGCTGCATTGTTAGATAAATCTATATATCCTGTATAAAAATTATCATCAGTCTGTGCAGAGCCTACAGTTTGTTCCGTTCCGTCTGTTGTCACTGTTCCATTTAATATACTTGTTACTGGCATTATCCTGCAACCTCCTGTACTGTAATAACTGATGAAAACCTACCTGTTATAGCTGCATCTCCATCATTTTCTTTACCTCTATTCACATATGCTGTACCACTACTTTCTGAGAACATAGCAACTTTGTATGTAAGAGAACTGGTAGAACTTGGGCTATCCAAAAATTCTAATACGTAATCTACTGTTGGGTCGTTTGCAGCACACGGCCATTGTCCACCAGAATGTGCTCTTGTCCTATTGCTAGCTGCATCATGTGCACCTAGAGATGTAGAATCTCTATACAAAAATAGTGGGTATAAATATGGTGCTGTTCTATCTAATCCAATGTTTACTCTAGCTATTACAAGAACTTTATTAGAAGTTGATGCTGGTGTAATTGATACACTCAAGCCTGTTATATCAGTTACTGAACCAGACGTTGTGCTAAAGGTATCAGTTTTAATAGTTGATTGAACTTGTAATATTTTGCCTGCGTATGTCCCTAACTCTCTTGCTCTAGTCATGTATTACCCCTTTGGATATTTATCTTTTACTGCTTTTATTGTTGTTTTCCACCCATCTATACCATTGTGATATAAGTCATCTAATTGGTCTTCAATGCTAGGATATTCTAATTTTCTATCTCTTTGATATTTATTATTATCATAAGTTGTTTTTAACTCTGCTTGTTTTGCAGTTATCTGGTCATTGGTAATGTTATTAGGATTACCATCATGCCATGTAATCTGGTCAAGACTTTCTGCATTTACACTTACTCGTGCATCTGGGTCTAGAGCTAAAATTGCTGATATTATGTCCATTATCCTTGAACCTCCATTGCTGTTATTGTACTTGCTCCTCTACCACTAAAAGTAGAATCTGAATCATTAAATGTTCTATTAACTGCTAATGTCTTAGAACTTCCATAAATTCTACCTTGTAGTTTATATGTTGTTGCACTTGTTGTGCTAGGTGAATCTAAAAAGTTTATTACCATAGGAGCAACTTTGTCATTATTAGATGCTTGAAATACGCCACCTTGGGAACATTCTACTCTATTTGAGCTATCAGAATCTCCTACTTTAATTGCTGTACTACCTCTTACTAATTGTATAAAAAACAATTCATTACCACTCATTTGTGTATCTGCTATAATAAGTATTTTACTATCCGTAGACCTTGGTGTAATAGTTACACTTAGACCTGTTATATCTACAAAAGTTTCAGTAGTAGTTGTTGTAAATGTATCTGTTTTAGTTGTAGACAAGACTTGTAATATAGAACCAGTAGGTAGTCTATCATTAGACAATGTGCCAGATGCTACTGCTCCTGCGTCTACATTAGCTGCTTGAAATGTATCAAACGCTACAACTTCTACTATATCATTTGCTGCAAGTGCACTAGCAAAAACTACACTGCTACCAGAAGTAGCTGTAACATCTGTACCTACTACTTGCTTTACACCATTTAAATATACATCTACTTGTCCTGCTGTATATGCTAATGTTCTACTATTATCATCTGCACCATTTACAGTTGTAGGTGTACCACTAATGGTAAATACATATCTAATATTTACTGAGTCTTGTAGTGTTCCTGCTATCATTTTTTCCTCGCTGTTTGTTTAGCTCTAGCAAACTGTTTAGCTGTTGGTGCACCCTTTGCACCTTTCTTTCTCATCTTCTCACCACGCTTACGCTTGGCATGTATGTTTGCATATAATCCTTTTCTCATTTCTTTTTCTTAGGAGCATTCTTGTGTGCTTGTGTGAAACTCATACCTCGCTCCATCTGTCTCCTCATCTTTGCTAGCACTGGTTTTGTGTGATGTACACTATGCTTTTTTAGTGCTGCTTCTTGTCTTTTTGTTAGTTTTGGCAACTTTCTTTTTCCCCTTTCCTAATAAATCTTTATCTGCTTTTCTTGCACCACCTTTACCTGA
>MDSY01084456.1_pt1 | contig 27936 bp, 40 predicted proteins | sample 811131 | NCBI WGS metagenome assembly MDSY01 (sample SAMN05326643, study PRJNA326480) | marine metagenome | isolation source: seawater | place: Atlantic Ocean: South West | collected 2010
CTGACAAGCGGCTTTTCAATGGTCCGCATGTAATTAACCAATTCGGGCAAGCCTTGAATCGTTCCGCCCGGGCTGTTGATGTCTAGAAGGATTGTCTCAACTGATTCGTCATTCTCGGCTTCAATTAAAGCCGTTTCAATGTCGTTGTAATCCGTCATAAACAACGCTTCGAAGTCGTTGAGGTTCTTTCCAAGAGCCCCGTAGATCGGGACGACAGCGGTTGACCCTTCGACGGAATATCCTCGCGAGTTGGACGCGTTGCCGGATCCGTCGAAATCCAACGCTGCCTGATACAGGGTCGTTAAGTAATCAGGGCGAATAGCCCACAAATCGCTTTTAATTTTATTAATCAGATGATGCTTCATCGTTGAAATCTTCGATCTCGTCTTCGGGGTTTGTGTAAATCTTGCGACCGAAACGAGGGTTCGGGGTTCGTTGGGAAATCAGGGAAACAGCTGTGTCGAGATTGATGTCGTGTTTCTCTGTCAGGGCTTGAGCCCGAGTCAATAGGTCGTCGGCCTCGCGGGTTAGTTGCTCGCGGACGTTTTGCCAATCCTGCCCCCGTTCGCCGAGGTCTTCGGACAGGGTTCGATTGCCGTATTTTAAAGCGTCAAGGTTGGACTTAGCTTCTCGGCCGGCGTCGACCGTTATCTTTTTGGGAGTCTGCCAACGCACCGAATAAAAGTTTTCACTAGGAGGAAGATCGCCGCGCTTAATAGCCGAAGCGATGACCCAAGACCAAACACGGTCGCAGAATTTCTTGATGCAGTATTGGCGTTCCTCGAAGCGCCTTTGAGCTTTCTCGAGGATAAAGCGGCTTGCCGTTCCTTGCCCGGCTGGATCAACGATGAATTCGTAAGGCAGACCAAGACCGATCGAGACTTCTTTAAGGATCCAAGCCAAGAACCCTTGAAAGGTTGGGCTCGGTTTATTTGAGGCGAATGATTCCAGTGATTCCCCCGGGGCGAGTCTCGGGATCATGCCGGCCTGAAAACTCGTCCAAGGGACTGTTCCAGTCTCGGCGGCGCTGTATCCAGATTCGACAAGCGACAAACCATCGTCGGTCGCGGTACTCGAGGTTTGAAGACTTACACCAATAGCCGAGGACATCTTGACCCCGACCTTTTCGTAATCGAGCAACTCGATAACGTCGCGAATGTGATCGGTCGCATGAGCCAAAGAGGTAACCCCTCTGAGCTGCCCTACGCGATCGGGCTCAAAAACAAGATGAAAATCGTTTGCCGAAATCTTGCGGATGGCTTCACCGTCTCGGACACTGTAGGCAGTCGGACGACCCGCGGCGTTTGCATAAACCCCATCGTGATCACCTACGTCGAAACCATCGTGTTCGATGTTGTGGGACTCAACAATTTGCAGTTGTGGAAATGGCTTTTTGACAAAGAGAAAGCCGAGATCACCGTCAACATCTAGCCGAACCGATGCAAGGCGTTGCATCTGCCAGAACGTGAAAGTGTTTCCCAAATCCGCAACTTTTGCCCACTGAGAAAAGAAGGACTCGTATTCGTTGGCGTGTTCAGAATTGCTCTGAGGTATTAGCCCGTTTCCGACCGAGTAACGCGCCAGATCATTGACTGAGCCCCGACAGACTCCGCTATTTACAAACATCCACCGCGCGTATCCTAACAATCGGCGACGAACGCTTTTGTTGAGAGTGGTTCCTACATCGGCCGTATGCCAGTTAAGCGCGGAGCGATACCGGTTGATTTCAGCGCCGCGATAATAGTTGTTAACGTAACCGCGTTTTTTTGGGGCTGAATCCGTCGAGATGGGTCGCCCGTTATGATCGACAAAGCTCATCGTCCAAATCGGGCAAATGTCAACCCGGCCCGCTTGGTTCCGGTAACAAGGCTTTTCTCGATTAATACGTCGGTGAGTTGAGCGGATAACTCAGCGGGTGGTAGGACCGTTTGCTTGGATCCGCTTTGGGAAGAATTCGAAAAGGATACGGTTGTGCTGTTGTCCAGAATCGCTTGAGCGACTCGGGATTTCAGCAGCAATAGCCAATCATCGGTTTGCAGCCTTAAAAACGGTCGGACATCTCCCATCAATATGATGGGTAAAAAGTGAAATTACTCTTGATCCCTGAAGACCTTGCAGATGTAGGCGGCAACGAGATTCATACACTCACAATCAAGGGCGTGATTGTCGCGCCTGTATCGCTGCCAGACCAGTTTGACCCGGCCTTGTTTGTCTTGAACCTCTCGCTTTCGTTCACTGTCCAGTTGTCGCGCGTATTCCTCGGCAAGATCCCCGAGGTCGCAAATCTCCCAAGGATGCGACCGACCTGTTCGGAGCATCAAAAGCGAGTCCTTCACGCCGGGGTTGCTCCAGCGGAAAACAGGAGGAGAGACGCGGCCCGAGGCTGGATTGACGCGGGTCGGTTTGGAGTAGAGACGACGAACAAAACCGCCGGGCGTTGAGTGTTGAAAATTTTCGAGGTCGGTTCCCCGCATTCCGATCCAGTGATATTTGGAAGCCTCAGAAAGGACAGATCCGGTCATGTAACCCGTATCAATAAAGGTTTTTGAGTCGGCAACCTTGTATTCCAGTTGTAGCGCCCGCAACTCGTCAAACGAATGGCAACGCTTGAATGTTAACAGGCGAGACCCGCCGCCAATGGCCCAAGCGCGGATGACGACATAAAACAACTCGAGATCCTTTTGGCAGTCGATTGTCATAAAGCGATGCGCTTCATCATCCCAATCACCGGCCGGATCGTATGACGCGGCGACGATGCTCTCGGTGTCAATGTGTTCGGATTCCTTCCAAGGTTGAGCAAGTCGAAGGGTGACAAACTCCTTTAGAGGCGACAAATAGCCCGAGGCCGCTTGTCGTTTTGCCTTCAGGAAGTCTGTCACAAGCGAATTCCACCCCATTACTGAAGGAGGAAGCGTCAATTGATTAAAGGAAAATGATCGAATTTTGGGGGATGGATTATGGTTTTCGGCAATGTATCCGCCTCCGTTAACCATTGCCCGCCACACTGTTTCGTTGTTTTCGTGTAGGTGCTGACAATGAGGGCATTCCATCCGAATGCTTTCGGCGACCTTCTCGAAGTCCCATTCTCCGCCCGGTTTGGTGTCGTCCGAGGTTTCCCACTTAACACACTTGTAAAAATCAGGAACAAACAGCTCGCCGCATCCTTGGCACTTTAGAGCCCACTGCTCACACGTGCCCGATCGGTATTCGAGATCGAAATCATCGCCAAATGCTTCGGGCGTGGAGCTGAACCAGAGCTTGCGGTTCCAATAGCGGACCGTCCTTGCCCGGGCTCTTTTCATCATGCCCGGCTTCCACGCGGAACACTCATCCCCAAACATCCAACGGATTGACCAAGACCGAAGGAAGTTGTTATTTGCCGCGCCCATCTTCAAGGTTGCCGACGCGAAGAAAATCTCGGTGTTTGTTTTAAGATGCCGGTTTTCCGGAAATTGCTTTCGAAGCGGCTCGCATGACTCGATCATCGGAATCATTCGTTGCTTGGCTATGTCTAAGGTCGAACTCTCATCCTGCATAACCAGCATCGTCGGCCCGGGGTAGTTGGCAAGAGCCCAAGCCGATGCGACTTGCATGCTTACCGTTTTGCCGCACTGAGCCGCGCAGTTGAGGACGATCGTCTCGACCGTCGGATCAGAAATGCACCTAAGAGGCTCCTTGAGCCAAGGCGTTTCGTCGGGCTTAAACTGGTTCCCGTATGGGCTATCGCGAAGCCTTAACGAATCCTCGGCCCATCTGTAAACCGATGCGGTTTCAATCGGGTTGTAGCAAGCCCGCGACACATCGTTCATCAATTCGTTGATGTTCACTGGTCGGAATATTCGTGATTTCGCAAGGCATCAAGAACGCCCTCGGCGTATTCCTTGAGGCGGACCTGCATTTGATCCGGTGTTTGACCTGCTAAAAGCGGGGGAAGCTTTTCGACCATCTCAAGCAAGCTGTTTCTTACCTGAGAACCAAAGCGGAAAAAGCCCGCGTGAACTTGCTCCTTGGGTATGACTCGCCCCTCGGCCGTGTTTGCTTCGACTGACAGCTTTCGGATCTGTTGTTTAAGCTTTTCGATTTCATAGAATTCGCGCGATCCGCTCTTGGCTTCGTTTTTTTTAGTCCGGGCTCGGGCCGCGGCGCGGACATCTTTCGGGTTGTAAAGGTTTGCCCTTCCGTCATTTGCGGCGACTGGAATTGTTGAAACTAGATTGCGGACTTGATCGTTTGTGATCTCCAATTTCTCGGCGATCATTTTAACTGTCCATAAGTCGTTGGCTTTGTGCGTGTTAGGCTTTCGGGGTTTGGTCATGCCATTTTTTCGCGATGCGGAAACCCGATAGGGGGTAGGGGGGTCAAAGAGATTCCTTGCCGGGGGGTCATTGGTTCAGAGTCAAAGGATCTTGCCGTGCTTATAGTTAAGACCGAACCGAACCGACACTTCCTTGATGTTTTGATAGATACGCCGGCCTGTAATCCCAAATCTTTCTGAAGCTTGAGCAACTGTCATTTGCCTTGTGATCACCATAAGGGCGGCAACCCGCCCAAATGGTGTCGTCTTTCTCTTTGCCGAGTCGGTAATCCATAAGATCAATTCGACGAGGGCATCAGCACACATTGGCCCGCAATCGGGGCAATCCTCATCGAACGGATCGGGATCAATGACAGGGTGATCGATCAAAACGGGGGATCAAAGTCGTCTTGGTTTTGGCTTTGAGGTGCGGATCCTCGGGCCGCTACTGGCTCAGATGGTGGTTGAGCATCTCCCGCCATTGTTCTTTTTACATCTTCAATCAATCTCGATGCATCCAAATTCCCGACAATTGGACGCATGATCCGATCAACTTTGTCTTGCTCTCTTTGTTCTTTGTTGAGGTCTTGCTTGATTATGTGAGTGTTTCCGTATTCGTCGGGACGTTCCCAAGCGACAAGATTGAGATATTTCTTCCCGTTTTTATGATTCTGAATGAATTCTTTTTCGATGTCGTCGAGTTTTAAGCTGAATTTAATCATTGTTATTTAGTTGTTTGATGGCTGTTTTGTATCTCTTCTTTGTTTTTGGTTCCGTGTCCAAAAAATTTTGAAAGCGTCGGGTTGCGTTGATAATGGATCCGTGATCCTTAAACCCTAGGAGATGCCTCACGGCCCTAGTTGAAAACCCCTCTTGCTTGTTCAGGTAGTATGCAAGCGCATGTCTTGCCGTGATGATTGGCTCGGTTCGAGATCCTTGAGTGATTTGCCCCGGGTATAGCAAAAACACGTCCTCAAATACCTTTTGAATCTTTTCGATCTGGTTCATCAGTTATTTCTTTGCCAGTTGTTATAGGAGTATTTAAAGCCGATGTAAGGAATGCGCCCTTCCAATAGATCGACAATGTGTTGGTGAATGTGACCAACCCCCAACATGTCAAGCCATTCCTCAAGGTCGCTTGAGTAAACCCAATCAATTAAAATCTGGACCTCGTTTGGGTGGTTGTAATGGTTATTGAATGACGTATACGCGCGATAAGAACATTTGCGGCGCGGCCAGTTGTCTTTGGTATATGCACACTGTCCGTCAACAATGACCCCGAATCTTCTTAAAACGTGAATATCGTCTATGGTTTGCTCTATAATAGACCACGCGAGGCGGGCGTAACCGTCGGCAATCCTTTGTTCTTTGAGTTGTTCTTCATCGGGAAATTGTTCCGGTGTAATCGGCGCGATCATTGTTCATCGTAAGTCTCGACGGTGTTTTGATTGATGTATCCCTCATCACAAATCGTGTAAGGTCTGGTTAGGCCATCGCGAGTTTCCAAAACCAAAAGCCAACGGTGACCACACTGGCTTTTAGCTGGTATGACAATTGAAAATCGTTTTTCCAAATCGAAAACAAAAGGATCTGAAAATTGGGTGCAATGCTGCGCTATTTTTTCCGCCTGATGACTAGGGTGGGGGCATGAAATGGTTAAATCATCGAAAATGTTAGTTGTTCGGACAAAGGGACGAATGACTAGCATATCGTTGCCCTCATGCGCTGCCCGGGCGTTTTTAAGCATCGAATACACTAAAGATCGGGTCCATCCTATTTGTGACGTTGCAGATGTCGCCGCATCGGCTAAGTTACCCTCCAATGGCCGGTAAGGGCTGAGGATTTCCATTGCAAACTCGTAATCCTCCTTCCAATCGTAGTTGGGTTTTTGCTTTTTCATAACCAATTGAATGTTTGAATGGGAATATATGCGGTGATGTCCCGATCTTGCGGATCGTTGCGGTCTGACCTTCCGCCCATTGAAAAGCTAAAGCTTTGATTCAGATTCACCATCCCGCGAGCCCCGTCGCCTTGCCACTCAACGAACAGGAACGAGGGGAGCCCGGTCGCCTCATGCAGCCTGTTTGCCGCTAGGACTTTGAGCATTGAGATCATAAGCGTCGGAAAGTCTGTTGATGAATAGGTTCGACACTTCAATTCGGCAAACCCTGTCGGGGTCTTTCCGTTAAAAATGCAAAAATCCAGATTGTAAACCCGAGGCAGCTTTTCGAATGTCCTCCCGAACTTCTTTTCGAGGTCGTGGGCAAAGTTTACCTCGTTGAATTGGTCTTTAATCGTTTCGTATAGTTGGCGAGCCATTGCGATGTTCGAGAATGTCTTCGATGCTAAGTCCCAGCCCCTGAAGCCCGGCGACCGCGTAAAACATTGAATCAATCGCCTCTTCAAGCAGGTTGTAATAGATTTCCTTTGGAGATTTCTCCCACAGATTCCCACCGTGTTCGCCTTGCCCGGCTTTGTATTTTTGCTTTCCAATGATGCTTGCCACGGTCAACGCCATTTCCATCGATTTCTCCTGTTCTTTATTCATGTGAATTCCCGAATATTTCTCCGTTTAAAATAATGTAATTGTTGAATGTGTATTTATTGGGTGTTGATTGGTTGAGTATTCCGAAACCGTGGTTCCATTTGTTCACGCTCGCATAATTGGGGTTTAGATCGCACAAGCAACCAATTGAGTATGAAATAAAAACCTCGCCTTTTGCCGTCGTTTCGACATTTGTCGAGGATCGGTGTCCGTGCCCGGCAATGGTGCTTGTGTAGGTCTTCATCCATTGCCCCCGAGCCTGATTGACGCCCCCTCCTGATCCTTTACCAAATTCCTGCCCGTGATAGAGCCAAAGGCCCGAGACGTTGATCGGACGACGTTCGTCGACAACATCGATTTTGAAGGTCTCGCAATTGACATAATCATAAAGAGATGTTCCCGGCAGGACGGCAATCTCGGGCGCGTTTTGATAAAAATAATGCTTCCACCTCTCTTCATGATTGCCCTCTTTCCAGATGATTTTGGCTTTTGGGAACTCTTGCCGAAGGTAAGCAAGGAACCTTTGGCAAACCTCAATTTCCTTTGCAATGTTGGGATTTTTGGGGTCGCGATCCCATCGGCTTAACTGGTAGCAGTCCAAGACATCGCCGAGCAACACGATCACATTGACTTTTTGCCGCTTGGCTTCCTCAATCGCAATCTTGATCGCTGGTTTGTTGTGATATGGGATGTGGAGATCGGAAAAAACCAAGATCCTGTTTTTGCCTTTAATGTGGTAAGGCTTTAGAGGTTTGGCTTCTGACTCTGGCAATTCAAGCTTTTGACCTGCTGCTTTTTTTGCCCGAGGATGCCTTGCATACTTTTCATGATCTTTGCCCTTAGTGCCCGTAGCGTATCGAATGGCGCTTCGTGCCTTTTCTATGGTTGGAAACAAGTTTTTATCATCCTCATGCAATTTCCGAGCAAGAGTCCGTGTCGGATAATTCGGGTATTTTTCCAGCGCAAACAAAACGTATTGCCGCCGCTTTTCGATCGATTCTTTTGTTTTCTTAACCATTTCGAAAACTGCTTCGGAGTTGATTTAACATTTTGGTAATACCGGCTTCCTGTTCATGCACTGGTTGCCCTTCGTAAAGTCGTTCCTCCAAAGCCGCGAGGAAGTCATCGGCTTTTTTGGGTCGCATCCAAATGATCCGGGCCGCGTCTTGAAGGTCGACAATGTGAACCTGATTTTTTATTCGTCGGATTGCATCACCCCACTTTTTCAGCCAAAACTTTAGAAGCTCGAGTTTTTTGGTTTGCTCGTCTGCCTCGGCGATCCACTCGCGTTCGTATGGGTTATAATTTCGGCTTACCCATTCCAAAACACCTTGAATTCTATCCCGCGCGTTTTGATACTTAACGCGCAAATCGTAACATCTATCGCAGGTTGCCATTCCCCGAAACGAGTCAATCATTTGCTGATAGCTGTTTCCCGGGCCGCTTTGATGGTTCTCAGTTTGCTTCTCGCTTAATGGGTCACCGCATAGCGGAGAGAAATCGCGATGCGTTAGAACCCGAACAGGGTGGTCGCAAACCTTGCAAACGGAAAACGATTCTTCCATTGCCGATTCGTCGATCTCGAGATCCTGAATTTTAGGCCGGGGCGCGTATTCGCTCAGACCCCAATGATTTCGATCAAAGGTCATTGCACAATCGAGGGATGGAGTTTGCGTTTGCCCTGTTTTTCTCGAGCTGTCTGCCTATCCTGCTCGGCCCACTGCTTTAGCCTCCCTTGCCATTTGATCAATCGATCGTGCCTGTTTAACCAAAGCTGATTGTTTTCGAAGTAATTGTAAAAACCTCTTGCTGAATCGCGCGGTATACCGTGAATTTCAGCGTATGCAAAAACCTCATCCTTTGTAGGAACAGAAGAATCTCTCAAATTTGAGAGCGCGTTTTTACCGTCTCCGCCTCTCGCCTCCGTCTTCGTCTTCGTATCCGAATACGTCTCCGTCTCCGTATACGTCTCAGGCCGACAAATGTCCGCGGGTTGCTGACAATTGTCCGCGGATAGTGTTTCAAACTCTGGAAACTTACTGACTTGCGTCCTCGTTCTTTGTTGATGATTAACGATTTGCAAATATTCCCGGCCCTTTTTGCAGGTGCCGAGAATGATCAATCCGACGCGTTGACACTTTGACAGCATGTTGACGACATCTTGCGGACAAATGTCCGCGGATAGCGGGAAAAGGGCGGACTTTAAAAGCCTCGGTTCGGCGTGAAACCGACCAAAATCGTCCGCTTTCATAATGAGCCGAACAAAGAACCGTTCTTCCTCGGCGCTTAATTCGTTGACCGTCAGAGAGTCGGTCCAATCCCTTAGAATTCGATTAGGCATTCTTCTCCTTTATAAGTTCGAGAGCTTGATCCAGATCGCAGACGACGTTGACGTTGCCTTTCCACAAATCAAAAAACGCTTGTTCCGGTCCTGTTAGTCGGCGGGCGGATGGGGGTTTCCCCCCATCCTTGATCTCCATTAGCCAATTCAATCCCGCATAACCAACGCATATGTCCGGGCAACCGTGCCCGACTCCCGATAAATCGAGGACCGAGTATCCGCATTTCCTTAGACCATCAACAATTGATCGATGGTTTGCGTCTGTTCTCGCCGCTCTTCTCAAGTTTTAATCAATTGCCTTCCAGACCCCGCAACCGTCGCGCGTTTCATCAATTCGCATGATCCAGCCATCTCGAGCAAGCTCAGTAAACCGGCCCGATATAGTGTTTAATTGGAGCCCGTTTTTCTGCGCGTATTCCTTGGCAGTAATTCCAATATCAAGCGACATCTCGACCGCAAACAAAACGTCTTGCCTTGACTTGCTCATGTTGGGTTGGGCTCTTTTAAAAGCGGCTTTGCTTGTAAACGTGCCCCCGTGTTTGTTTTCGCATATGTCGTTCATGCTGCTACCTCCGGGGGTGTAATAAAGGGTAGCATTCGAGCCGCGGCCTCGGCCGTGATAGCCAAATCCTTGATCAAGTAGGTCTGAGCCCGGGCCGGGTCTTCTTTGATCCAGTGATGAAAGTCCGCGCCGCTTTCAGCCTTTGGCTCGCCACCAAGGAAAACAGACAGGGCCGACAGTGAAATGGTTTGTTCGCGGTTGCCGCATTGCCATAACTCCATCAAATCAATAAATCTCTCGTCCCAAAATCTACCAAGCCGAGGGGATGCCGATGGGGTGATTCCATAAAAGAAGGAGCGACGAATTAGGAAGGGCAAATCAAATCCTTTAATATTGAACCCGATCCATCGTTTTGTCGGTCCGGCCTCGCTAATGGCATCCCAAAAGGCCCCGATGATTTCGCGCTCCGTGTATTGATTAACGTCCCAGATGTCGACGCCTCCCTTATTGGCTAGGCCGACCGCTAGGACTTGCCCGGTTTGAGCACTCAATGCGGCTTTGTCAAACCACTTGCGTTCCTGTTCTTCAATCTTTGCCGCGATCTTGTCCTCGTCTTTCCAGTTGCCGGGGGCTGAGAATCTAGGCATTTGCCTCGTCAATATTTCCTCGGGCATTGGCCCGGTCTCAATGTCAAAAACTATTCCATCAATTTGGCTCATTTCTTTCCTTTCTTTACGGGTCCAAGGTCTCCGTCATCGTCTGATTCTTGTGCTTGTGCGGCTCGGGTTATGTTTCGAGCGGGGCGCGGTTGCTCTGGCATCTCTTCGGAGAGATACAAACCCCCGGCCGATGATGGGAAAGCGCTTCGAAGTGCGTCGGCTTCGGCACATTTGACCCCCATCATCTCGGGGTTTTCGCGCCAAAGACCGTTTCCTTTGTCATATCTTGAAATGTTCAGGCTTCTGTAGGTTGCAACTCGCTGATCTTTGCGATGCACTCGAGCCCAAGCCCCGACAGCTTTTTGCCCCGGCTCGATGTAATCGCCCTGTGTTTCGACTCGACCGTTCTCGGTTTCAAGGATCAACCCGGACTCCATTCCATCAAACTTTTCGGAATGCTCGGCCCGCTTGAGCAAGGCCATATGGGAAACGATGATGTTGAACTTGGCTCCGCCCCGCGTGTCGTATCCGACGAGGAACACATCGCCGGTAAAGGGATTAAGTTTTCGAGCCCGGCAGAGCATCACAAGGTCAAGGATGTCCCGATCCTTTGGTTCCTTCCCCGATGCGGTTGGGGTGATTAGGTTCCGACGTATAATGTCGGCCGATATTCGAATTGCTTCAGATTCTCCAAGAGGAACGAACGAGGTTTCGCCCTGCTTGACTGTTATTTGTGTTTCTGACATTATGTTTTCGCTGATTTGGTGCGGAGTTTCCGTTCCATTTGCCGGTCACATGTTCGCGCATGTGGCCGGTTTTTTTGTCTTAGGTTTGGCCCCGGGCTCCTCACCCGGGACCGTTATGACCTAACGAACCGCTTTCTTGTTCCTCCCAGAGGTTTGACACTCTGGAAAATTCGCTTCGTGATGCTGCAATCCGCCGGCAAGTATTAAGAGGGCGTAGCCTGTCAGCAGGATCCCAAAGGTGATCCACGGCATAAAAACAACCGACCCCGCGAGGCTAATTGAAGAAAGAATTCCGAAGATAATAGAGGTTTTCATTGGTCGGATTTTTGCGGGGTTGGTTTTAAAATTTCTTGTTTTGTCATTGTTTGAATTTCCTCGAGATCAAACCGGTAGGATTTGCCGATTCTGTAGGAGGGCAACCGTCCGGTTTTGGCGTATTTTCGAACCGTGTCGGGCGTGATTTGAAGCTCCCGAGCAAGTTCTTCTGTTTTCAACAAGTTCTTCATTGTTGCAAACACTATAAACACGGTATGCGCACACCGTCAACAAGAAATGTTGTTGCGTGGGTGTTTAAACGTGTTAAAAATTCTTTACACGGGTGTAATACACCTGTGTTTGCAACCAATGCCCGGACAAAGATCAGACAAAAAAGTCAATGTGAACGCGTGGGTTTCGAAGGAAGCCCGCGAAGTTTTGGACGTTTTGGCGAAAAAGTCGCATCGTTCTCGTACTCAAGTCGTTGAATTGTTGCTTTTAGCCGAGGCCAAGCGTCACGCTGAAAGCACAGACGATCCAGCAATTCGCGAGGACTTGTTTCGGTTAATTGACACATTCGCCGAACAAGCTGAATAGTTTTCGGCGATAAATTCATCGCCAAATCTTGAGCGATGGGGTAAGACAAACTCCGTCCAACCCCTGTTTTGTTAATAAGTCACATGATTTTGAGCCAAGTTTTTGTTTCTTCCTTGGTCTGCATCTGCCTGTAATGCCTCAACATGATCGCCGCTGAGTGACCCAGCGCCTTTGTTGCCTCATCCATCCCATAAATATTGTAAAAGTGGCTTGCGGCCGTGTGCCTCAATACGTCTTTAGGCCATTTTTTGAGCTTTGCAGCCTTGCGAAGTGCGTCCCGTCGTCGTCGGAAGTTTGTTTGCCAGTCAAACCAGCGTGATTTCGGACATTTGGACAGGATTGACAGGGCAGGGGGTAGCAAGGGGACGATCCGCCGATTGCGGGTTTTGGCCGCTTCCCCTGAAACGGTGACTTGTTCTCGATCCAGATCGATGTCCTTGGCACTTAGCCGGGCGCATTCCTCCGGGCGGATGCCTTCGAACAGGGCAAGGGCGAAGTAGGGAAGAAAGTCGGGATCGGCCTGCCTAGTGGCTTGAATCAAGTTTTGGCACTGCTTGACGGTGAGGATTTCGGGGTCTGCTTGATCAAGGCGGATCTTCTCAAGCTTCTCGCAAGGGTTCTCCTTGGTGTATCCTTGCCGATAGGCCCAACCAAAGAGGGCGGAAACGCGGTTTTGGACCGTTTGCTTGGTGCTTTGGCTTGCATCTAGTCCGGCAAGCCACGATCGAAGCTCTTGGGCGCTTACAGAGGATATACGTCGCTTTTCGCGGCCTTGGGCAAAGCGATTCAAGACCCGAGCAAGCTCTTCTGTGTATCTGCTCCGCCGCCCGGATTGGCCTTTGACCTCTAGGAACTCGGCCAATGCTGCCTCGATCGTTGTTCCGGCGTTGGTCAAGTGGGTTTTTTGGTAAGTTTCCCACACTTCCTTGATGGTGAGCCCGCATTCTTTGATCTCTGCCAACACTTCGAGGGTGGTCCATTTTGCCCGAGGCTCGAGCCCTACCCATTGCAAGCCAAGTTTGCGCCTTTGATCCTCAAAATCCCGCGCCACTTCCCGGGCTTTTCGAAGGCTTGGTTCGTATCGTCGGCGCTTTTTCCCGGCGACCATTCCAAAGTCGATTTCGAAGCAAGGTTTGCCGTTTTTAATGATGGGCCGAATCTTGGGCATAAAGGGTCGATTTTGGTGTCAATCTGGCGTCACATTTTGGACGGTTTAAAGCATGATGGACACATACAAACACACATGAACCAGTGTGTCAAAACACCTGTTTTTACGTTTGTAAGTTGTTGGTAATAAGTGAAAAGTGTTGAGGGAAAGGATGGTGCGCGGTACTGGGTTCGAACCAGTGACCCCCACCGTGTCAAGGTGGGTAGCACTTTTGTAAATCGTTGCAAATTAACGGTAAAAACTAATGACAAAAACCCGGCGTCAATGAGGCGTCACATGAAAACACACTTGAACACCACCATTTTACCACCTTCCAACGGGGCAATTCCAAGCCTCCATTCGGGCCTTCCATTTAAGGAAACAGCCACACTCCGAACACCTGTTTTGGGCTTTGATGTAATGCTCGCACCCCTTGCAAATTTTAAGCCGCTCGGCCTGTTCCTCGGCGCTCGCCATCTTAAACCCGTTCTTGATCAAATCACCGGCCGCTTTGATTGCGTTCCCGGCCATTGTGCGGGCTCCGGGCAACTCCTTGCCGGGCTCGCTTTGAGCGGGCTCCGTGTCGGGTCTAATGCGGCTCGGGCTAATGCCTCGAGCTTGCGTCAAACGCCTAGCCGATCGTGATTGAATAAACCTCATTTTGCCTGTTGCGAGTTTCGAAAAGATTGGTCGCAAAATCATTCGCGACCGGGGTCGCGCTTCCGATGGTCGTCGACACGCTCCGGGTGTAGGTGGTGCCGCTCTGTTTAACTTGAGGGTGAGCAATATCCATCGAGCTAATTGTTGACGACGTAATCCCGCTCATTGTGATCGTGTCATCATACCCGAAGCTTTCATCGTTGGTCCCCGAATCAAAGGCCCGAACAGAGTAATCATAAAGCGCGGCGCTCGGGGTTGTGCCCGTGAAAGTGTAGCTTGGAACGATGTCCTCGAAACTGGTCGAGGTGTTATCATACATCAAGTAATACGTGCCCCCGACAGCGTTGTTGCGGCGATACACACGGTAAGATGTTGCCCCGGTAACAGCCGACCAAGAAATGTCGACCTCGTTGATGCCGGCCGTGAAAGTGACGTTTGTTGGGTCTGAGATTGGCATATTTAGACAACAGGAACCTGAACGTAGGCCTCGAGGGTATCCCAAGAGATTGAACGACTGGAGTCCCAACCCTCGCCGAACAAGCTCAGACCCGAGCTAGAAGGAGCCCAAGTGTCTACGTGATCCGCTCCGGCAAGGTGCGGCGCTTCAAGCGTTCCGCTTTTGGTTAAGATGCACTCATCTTGATCGGTCGTCGTCGGGATCCAGTCCTGACATTGACCACTGATCTTGTAATCGTTTTCATTTGTGGAATTGCCTCCAGAGTTGCCGGGCCACCCCGGGCAAGTCGCGGCTTGTCGAGAGTGAACCTTTCTTGATGTAAAAAGCGAAGCAGTGAACCCCGAGCCGCTGTCATTCTTAACAAGATTTCGAAGGTCGACGGGAAGGGCGTATTCGCTAAATTCAGCGAAGTCGATTTCGTATTCGTAATTTTGAGCAAACGTTCGGATCGAACATCCCCCGTTCGGATGTTCAGCAATTCGGGAATCTTTCGAGCTTGTTATCGTGTCAGGGTTTGAAGCCTCCTGCCAACTTCCAACCGTGTCGGGCGTATCGGTTGCAATGTCGATCGTTGGGCCTGTTACGTTGTCGGCCCAAACCGCGCCGCTTTGGCAATCCAAAGTCGATTGATTTGTTTGAACCCCTGAATAAGACGAATATTTGTAATAACTTTTTGACCTAAAACGAACGCGCGTCGGCAAATACAACCTTGCCCTGTAAAGCAAATTCACGGCCCGGGCGATCTGGTTGTAATGTTCCGCGTATGTGTAGACGTTCGGCAAAGGCCCGAACATTTTTGGATTGTCAGAACGAACCGACAAAGGAACGATTCTCGGCCATCTGTTTGAGTTTGCAGATTTGAAAAGATTTTCGTATGTGAAATCGAAAAGCCTCTTGTTGTAACAGATCAAAGCTCCGGTCGTTGGGTTGGTGTAACTCCGCAAACTGTTCGACGAGTCGGGATCGACATACCCCTCGCATATGGCCCGCAAGATGAAGTCCATCCAAAGCAATTCCGGCGTCTCCATCCGCGAATCTGTCGAATCATAATCAGTGTTGTTGTCCTCATAAACCTTTTGCACTTGTCGCGTGAAATAAAAGCGCGGAATACAGGATCCATACAGGTCGGCGACCCAACTATTCGAGCCGCTTGTCGGTGCATCGGGTGCCGTGTCTCCAATTCTTTGGGCGCAATTTGTGCCGCTTGCTTGAAGCTCAAGGTAATCAATCAACGTGTTCTCGTCGGTCCGTCGCCCCGATTCGGTTGAAACGTAATTGGCCCAACCTGATGCGCCTCCGCTCGAGTTTGAAACGCTGGAGGGTGCATTCGAGTTGTGAGACATGCGACCGGTCAGCGTAACCTTCACGGACGACCCATCGAAAACAACAGACTCGACCTCGTAATCGGGCGTGTATATCTGGCAGCTTTTCCAATGGTCAATTTGACCGGAACAAGCGGACTCGGTTGGATTGGTTTCACAAGCCGCGTCGTTCTCCTGATCGATCAAGGTTCCGCTACCACTGAGGATTGACGGTGTATGGGTTCCGAGCCCGTATCGATAGCCCGGAGGGTTCTCAGGCTTAATCAACGGCCGGGAAGGCACAATCGAAGCATGTCGCCCCATCTCCTTGCCGTTTGCGTCGAGTGGGTCTGTCCATTGCTGACTGAAAAACGTGCAACGATCCAACCCAAAACCCAATTGATCAGCGTATGCGGTAAGCTTGTAAATGGAATCGTTCGGATGATAGGTCGCCGAACTGATGAACATCGTCCAATTGTTGTCGACCCCGTTTTGCCCCGCTGTCGCAATGATCCCGTCGTGTTCCTTTACTATCTCATCGCCCGCGGTTTTTGTGTATGTATCAACCCCGGCGGCTCCGGTGAATGTGTCGCCGACCGCGTAAGTGTTGCCGTCGTAAGTGATCCCGGTCGTCCCGCTTTCAACGATATACTCGACATTGTGCCGAATCTCTCCGCTTTGGATGATGTGCTTGCTTGGCGCTATCCCGCCCCACGAATAAGCGTCCGAATCACCTCGCGAGTTTTGCGTAAAGTAGAGGACGCTTTTCCCATTCTCAATACCGTAGCCGCTGAACTGATGGCGCTCGATGACTCTGGTCCGATCGTGAACAACCTTTCGAATCGTCTCATAAACCGGATTGCGGTTGATGTGTGCAAGCTCACTCCGGGCGCTCCCTTGGTTTGGATTGATGATCGCCCCGTGTCGGAAGTATGCATCCGAAATGCCTTTCGGTTCTTGAGTGTTTTCGCCGCGGCCGTCATATCCTGTAGTGTTAACTGAGCCCATTCGAAGAACAGCATAAGCGTCCTCGTTTGCGGGCTTCATTTCGAGTTGTTCGAGAATCTCGCAATAGGCCGACTCAGCGGAACCCATAGCGCGATCGCACTTGATCTTGACAGACCCTCCGACCGGATACTCGAAAAACAAACTCCGGCTTGTTGTGGTTCCGTCGACCGTAACCGAACCCTTGTCGACCCCATCGATTTCAATGGTGAAGGTTTTTGATTCGGTCAAGCTGTCGCCGATTGCGATGAACCCCGAGCATACAAACCCGGTATGAATCGAGTAAGAGGTTGACGGGGATCCGCTCGGATCAATTACCCCATATCCCGCGGCCGTGGAACTGAGGAAATCATATTGCTTGTAATCGTGTTGATAAATACCCGAGCCCGGGCTCGTTTCGGTTCCGTATGCCGGGGCAAGGTAATACTGGATTGAAAAGAACTTTTGAAAATCAAAGGCCGTGTCCTCGACAAAGTATGAGCTTTGATTCCTTTCGTTTGTGTTTCCCTTGAAGTCGTTAATGTAAAAATTCAACGCTCGACTAAGTTGATCCCCGTCGGTTCGCTGCAAAAACGCGTCGTCGGTTGCTCCGTTAAACGGTCCTTCAATGTAATCCTCAAAAGGAAGCAAGGTGACCGTTCCATCGTAATGATACAGAATGTAATTCTTGCCCCCCTTGCTAAATCTCTCGACGCCTTTTGAGACATTCGCACATGAGCCCGACCCGTAGCCGTTGGGGCATGATGAGTAAACACACGTTGAAGAATCCGAAAGTTTTTGAAATTTTATGTCGCGATCAATGATGAATTCATTTCCCGCGCAAATGCCGTTGGTTCCGCCTTGCGGCAAAAAGCCTCCATACCCTTTGTGATAGACGCTTCCAAATCGAAAGAATAAATGATGTTGCGCCGCAAAGAGCGCGTTGGCTTGTGCGGTCAAGGAACCAGTCGGATCGGTTTCCCCTCGTTGAGCTTTTCCAACCTCCCATTTTTCGGCGTCGGTTGATGGTGCGCCGGGGTTGTGAAGTTTGATCCCTGTATCGACAACAGGATCCCAATTCAGTCGATCGGGTTCGCTGTCAACATCAGCGGATTCATTGCCAAAGACAAACGCGTTGATCGGGTTTTGAACGTTTGCCCCTGATGCGGTGCCCGCGTCGGTGACGGGGTAATCTGAACCGGAAGACGGTTCAACGTGAGAGTAAAAAGTTTGCCACTCATCTTGTGCTGGGTGGTTGTTTGCGTCTGCTGGATTTCGCAGATTGCGAAACAGTGAATGGATATACCACGCTATGCGATAGCTCGGATCTCCGACCCCGGATTTAATTCGGGAATTAAATGCCGAAGCGAGAGTGTTCCACTGCGATGACGTTATAACATCGCCGGAGTTTACTTGCGGGACGTTGGGAAATTGAAGCGCCACATCCTAAACATTAAACGATTGTGTATCGCTTGACAACGAGGACGTGCCCACCTGTCGCGCTCGCGTCGATGTTTATGTTTCCGCTCGAATCCTTGTATCGACTATCGGCCGGGAAAATAAACTTTTCACCCGCGGGAACGCTGATCGTTTTATCGTTTAAAGTGATTCCGAGATTTGCGTATCCGTCGGGCTCGGCTAGTGCAATCGTAAAAGTGATCGCGCCGCCCGTGCCGTTTTTAAGAACGAAAAACTCGGTATTGGCAAACGAGAATGACTTTCCGTTGTTTGTCCCTGATTGGGTAAACAACTTGTATTTGTTATCGACATGACCGGTTACAGAATTGCCAGCATCAAGCATGATTCCATAGGGAGCTTGACCGGAGTCAGCAAGGTCGACCATCTCGGTCGTTGAAATTGTGGTTCGTGCCATTTTAGATTTTGTTTAAAATGTTGCGAATAATGCCAAAAGTTCCGTTTGATTTTTGAAGGATCTTTTGACTGTTTTTGATCGATTGCAATTGCTCTTTGAGATCGCTTTTGGACAACTCCGCTTTGACAGCTTGACCAAATTCAACAGCATCAACCGCGGCCCTTTTAAACTGTCGAGACTTCACAAGTCCGAAGATACTCAACAAACCAAGAACCGCGGAACTGACAAACCCTCCGATCGGTTGCGGTGCAATCTGCCCCCCGAGGGCAACGGTTGCTTTAACGTTTGGCCGGGCGACGTAGTTTGTGACATTGTGAGGAATGCCGTCGGCTCCGATTTCTGTCGTCACCTCCGCCGTGTAAAGCTTATCGCTTATATTCTCAAGCGTCCCGCATCCCGACAAGATGAAGATCGTTGACGCAAGGAATCCGATTTCAATTGCTGTTTTCATCGTCATTTTTGTTAATGTAAAGCCGCCAAGCTGAAAGAGCTTTCGCGAGCATATAAGCAAGGGTGCAAGCGGCGATTGATAGTTTCAGGAATTCGTTTATCTCCGTGACAGTGACCCCAAAGCCAAAGAGCCCGATGGAAGCCACCCGCGCATTGTCCGCCCAATCCGACCCCATTTTTTTGCCTTAACCGATCAACCTTTCGCATCAGGTGCGGCGGTTTCTTGCTCAGTCTTGAAAGCTTCAAATCCCGCTCTTGTGTCTGCATCCCACGCCCCGTTAGCGACATCAACCACCCGCTGGGGTTGGTCCGTCAAATCGGAGTCTGGATTGAGAACGTAGCGCGAGAATGACTTCGATGAAGCGGGTTGCCCGTCCTCCTCAAAATACGTTGCCTCGCGAACTTGAACGTGCCAGCCGACAACTTCGATTTTATCGACTACTGTGGTTTTGGTAATTGCCATATGATTGATTGTGTTTGTGGTCCGCCCCAGTCATCCGACTGGGGTAAATTTGGTTAGGCGGTGTGGTAGCTCCCGCCGATGACGATGCCTGAATTTGCCAGAAGTACTGTTGCTGAGGTTTGGCCGTAGCCAGTGCCGCCGGTTAGTCTCACGTAAGCAAAACTTTGGTTTTTCTCAACAAACGCAGCCATCCGTGAACTGGAACTTAGTACTGATGTGTGGATGCTAATCGCGGACCTATTGTTGTTCACATTTTCTGACGCATACGGTAGGCCACTTATTTTAAACTCCCCAGTTGGAGAACTAACCGAATCAACCACTAGTTCTCCCGCGATGTGAACCAGCTTGCCAATCTTTCTGTAGTAAATCGTATTGTTCGCAGACTTGAGTGTGACAGTCCCCCCGTCAGGCACAATTGATACTGTGGCACTGCCCTCCTCATAATCTGCCAGCACCTCACTGCTCATAGTTCCGCTGCCGTCAGACGTAGAACTAAAATCAATACCCCCAGATGACATGACTAGGTCACTTTGTCCGATAGTAACACTTCCTGTTGCATCAACGGTCAAAAGCGCGTTGCCCCCATCATCAACCTTGAAAAGTTGCCCCGACCCCCCGCTAACTCGCAAACGTGTTGAGCCCGGGGAAGCACCAATTCCAACGTCCCCGCCGCCCGTGAAACTGCTGTCACTCGCGCTTGTGACGCTTAAAGGTGTCGTGAAGGTGCCGCTCAATGAGTCGTCAACGCCAAGGCTATCTCGGATGTTTTCTTTTTCCGTTGAGGTAACAGGATCATAATCGAGAATTCGTGCAATTCTGATTTTAAGTCTCTGAGCCTGTCCTTGCTCATCGAAGCCGATAATCTTAATGGTGCCCATTTGATGGAGTAGTTAACAGGGCAGGGGAGAGCGCCCCAAATGGGGGAAGTGTCTCCATATTCGGACGAACCGACTAGAGCCCTTTTATAATGAGGGGAAAAAGTGAAATTAAGCCCACCGGCTAGGATTGTTGCCGCTGGTTGTGACAGTGGTCGAACCGGTTTGTTTTGCGACTTTGCTCGCCTTCACCGTGGTTCCTCCGCTGCCAAAGGTTCGAAGTGTGCCCGAAGACTCTCGAGGGATCAACATTGCAACGAACTCTTGAAGCTCGGTGATGGCTTGCAAGATTGCCTTGGGGCTAAACTTTGTCAGCTTGCGAAATCTCACGGCACATACACGGGGTTGATTTCCGTCGGCAATTCATACGCTTGATAATTTACATACTCCGTTGAAATCTCGAACTTGCCGTTATTGATCTGCTGAATTGTCGGGGCTTTCTTCAACCAATAGGTTCCCCCAAAGTATGTCGTCAGATCTCCGATGATTGTCCGTTGTGCAAGCGGCGCGTTGCCAGATGCTACAACGTTGACGACTTGATCGTTTGTCCATTGGTAGCCGGTGCCGAGGTGCGAAACTGTCACCGATGTTCCGGCCGGAACGACTATTTGATTGCGTAGGGTGTAACGTGAGGTGTCGTAAGAATCAAATCCCTCAAGCAGCATCCGAGCATATTCTTCGGCTCTTATCGCCGCCGTTGCTCCCAAGATACCGTTTTTCGTTGCACTTGGTCGAGTCAACTTGCCCTTTGTTTGGCTAGCCCCTAAAGCGTCCGTTGTGAACAGGTAAAAGGGATCATCCTTTTCGGTAGCTTGCGCCGCAATGGCTGTTTTAATGTCGCTCCGGTATTGCTCAACCGCTTGCTCTACCCGGTCAAGAAACCCCTCCTCATACTTTCGGGCCGGATAGTATTTTGGCGCAAGGGCAAGGTCACGCTGGTTTTCGTAAGGGGTGAACGTCCAAGTGTTGGATTGTTCCTCGAACTCGTCGGGCGTCGAGTTGTCGTCGTTCTGAAAGGAAACGCGAAGGGTTCCAAGGTTCTTGTCCTTGCTTACGCTGATATTAGAAGCGCCGCCGACATATGACGAATTGTTCCGAAGCGCATCAATCACCGAGAACGGCCCGGTGTATGTAAAGACAGACGACCAACCATTTTCGCGGGTCCAGTTTTTTTCAACTGAAACAAGCGGAGCCGCGTTCATTCCCGACGGAAATTTGTTTGTGACTGCCATTATTGTTCTCGAATTTTGACGCCTTGCTCGTCAAGGTTTTTCAAGCTTCGCTCAATGCTTTCCGCTCTTTGGATTTCAATAACTGCTTGCGGAATTCCGCCCGGGCCGGCCGAATAAAAATTGCCAAAAGATTGCGCCCGCTCGATTCGCCGTGCATTGGCGGCAAGCTTGTTTGCAATAGCGTTTTCGACCTTTGCCGACACCTTTGTTTTAAGGTCAGCTTTTGCGCCTAAATATCGAACATTTTCATCTGTAACAAGCCCGACGTCGGTCGCCGCCTCGGCCATTGCTTTCGACAAGTTAGCTTTGAAAACAGGGATTAAAGCAAAACCCGCTTCTTCCATAAGAATCTGCAAATCATTATCGAGGTCTTTTTTGTTGAATCCTTCGGAAATTCGGTCGGCAATAACTTGAAACAAAGCGGCCGCGGGCTTGTTCATGTCGTCTTGCGTGAGGCCAAATTTCGCAAAGGTCTTCATCAAGTCTTTGTTTTTTAGAGCCCCGGTTTCGTCAACTTGATTTGCGCGGGTCTGGGTCTTAGTCAAACCCTTGATTGCATTGACGACTTGTTCGCCTGTCGCTCCGCTTTGAGTTGCTGCATATTCGAACATCTGCATTCGTTCGGGCGTGACTCCGATCTTGTTTGCCATATCCCGAATTTTTGCACCTCTGGAAAGCTGCCTTGCCGCAATTGCGACGGCCGCGGCGACAGCCGTCACAATCGACCCGATAAGGCTTGCTTTAATAGCTCCGCCTAGCCTGTTTGCAACGTTCCTTGAAAAACCCTCAGCGGCTTTTTCTGCTTGTTTAAGACCTGCAACCCATTTCGAGCCTTCAAGTCTAATTTTTCCTAGGAGGGCAAATGTTGGCATCGCAACTTGTCAAATACAGTTGAAAGATTGTCGTCCACAATACGAATCGACCCCGACTGTTCCTGAAACGCAAGCAAGGCCCAAAGCAATTGTCCGAAAGGGGCGTCGGCAATTTCTGTAGGCGAGTAATTCAAACGCGTTACAGCAAAGTTCCAGATCGATTGATAATAAGGTGTTCCTTGTGATTCCGCGATTTCCGTTGAAGACATTATCTCGGGCGTTGCGGTGTTTTCTTCAATGTAATCCTTCCAAAGCGTCGCAACTTTTAAAAAGTTGCTTGGCTTTTTCATGCGGGTCAAAAAAGCCCAACGACTAATCGAGAACAACGAGGTCTCGTCTCGAGTCAACCAATCGCGAGCTTGTTGATGGGTTCGGCTTGTGATGTTAAGCCAACGCCAAAGATCCAGAGGCGAGACGGTTTCCTCGTCTGTCCTGAATCGCTCCATTAGCAAGCAATGCCCAAAGCGAAGAGGTCCAAGATGGAACCCGTCGATTTGATGCGGTGCCGGCTCGATGGTCGTGATCCAGTTCACTATGCGGTCAAGTCTGTTGCATAACTAACAGCAGTGATTGACCATTCGGAAATGCCGCTTGTTGTTCTGACTTTTTCGGCGCTGTCGATAACCCAGTTGTATTGCCCGTTTGTGTATGCCCCTCCGACTTGCGATGTTGCGTTCGTGCTGTTTGCCTCGCTCCAAGCCGAACCAAGGTAGAGAACATCGCCGGGCTTGATGTCCAGATTGTAATTTTCTTCCGCCGTGTTACCCCCGGGAGTTGCACCCACGAAAAGAGAAGTCGTCAAAGTGTCTCGCTGATCAAAGAAAACTTTGCCGGTGCATTCTCCGTTTCCGTCAATAATTTCTTGCGTCGAAGATGAAGCGTTGACCCGCATATCTTGCAGGAAAACGTAAACATCAGACCCGCTATTTAGTTTTAAAACCGCTTGTGTGCTGCCTCCGTGACCGAATGCAACCGATGCCCCTTTTTGAATTGCGCTCATTGTTTTTCTATTTGTTTAGTTGTTAAAATTGTCCGACCAAAGCGTTTACGTTGAACACTTCGGCAATCATGTTTTCTCCGTCGTCGATTTCTGTTGTTGGCCCTGTTCGGCCCATTATTCCGATGCAAGTGAAATCCGCCACTTTGGCCGAGAGGTCGCTTGCTAAATCGTCAAACATCAACACTCCTTGAACCTGTTCGACGACCTCATCGAAATAACTCATTGAATTCTTAATTGCCTCGTCGATGGTTCCTTGAACTGAAACAACCATATCGGCCGAAACGTTTCCGGTATTGGGCGGCATCTCTTCGCTGCCTGTCATGACAACCACAACGCAAGGGTGTTCCGCTACCTCGCCCCGTGTGCCTACATAAACGGGGCAAGCCACGTTTTCGGAAATAAGATCGGCAAACGCCTTTTCGGTTTTTTTGCGAATGCTCATCGTCGAAATACGTTCATTGGGTCAAAGTAAATATGACGTGCTTTTGAATCTTGAAACTTGTCTGCCTCCTCTTGCATCTTGCGCTTCACATAAACCATCATGTCGTCGGCGTCTGCTTTAAGGGCCCGATGAAGCGGTTTTGCCCCCACCTTCACGGCCCCATTGACTCGGTTGATGATCTCGGCCGTTGGGTTGACGCCAGAAAAAGCCGGCTTTGCCTTTCCAAGCTTTAATGCCGCTCCATCACCTCGGATGTTTTTGGGCGGTTTGCGTTTGATTTTGGCAAACGGACGAAGATCGTTAATCGCTCCAAACCAACCCGCTTTGATGAAACCTCGACTTCTTTGCTTTAAATCCCAAAGCATATCCATTGCCGCGCCCATCTTGCCCTTGAAATCCTCCGTATTTTTGGGCGTTATGCCTTTCGGGCCGTATGCGTTTTTCAGTGCCTTATATTTTCCAGCAAAACGCTGATCTTTCCCGGCGACGTATTTATTTGCCAAAAGGGCAAGCACAGGAACCCCGGGATGCTTGCGGCTTGTTTTCCACATTTCGCGCTTTATTTTTCCTAGCGTCGTGGCTTTGGTGTATCGGATTGCCTTAAAAGCAACATTGATCGCGCGGTGATTGACAGCTTCAGCAAGCGTCTTTTTGGTATACTTCATGTAAAGCTTCAAGGCGGCTTGAAACTCTCGAGTATCAATTGAGAATTCAACCGCCACGATGCTTTGACAGGGCAAGCTCAAAGTGCCCCCCGTTAATGACTATTGTCGCAATCCGATATTTGACGCCCGCAACGGTAACCGATGCGCCAAGGATCGGGTTTGTTCCAGCGTCAACCCATTGTTTACGTGATGTTGTTAAAACAACGTCAAAACTTTCAAGGTATCCGCCGGGCTCAAGGTTCTTTGAATCGGTGCGGCTTGTTGTCGTCCCTCGAAGCTTTGTTCCGTTGTAATCAAACACAACTCCGATTTGCCGTTCCAGATCAACTTGCTGATTGAAGGCTTGCAGGTCGATAATCGAGCCCGATTCAACCAAAGCGTGAGCCGGGTCCGAGTAGTTGTTGGCGTAGGAGTCGGCCCGGAATGTCCCAGAACCATCGGCAACGTTGAGCTTAATATATTTGTAATCTTGCCAAAGTGTCCCGGGAATCGCTGGATTAAAAACTCCCTTTTGAATCAGGTATGCCGTCGCTCCAAATTCGGCTTGATTTGATGTAACCCGAACGACAATCCGGTTTGTTCCGTCGACAGGCAGTTCGATGTATTGCCCATCGGATGTCGGGTCAATCGAGAACCACGTATCAATGGCATTAGACCACGCGAATTCGTAAAGGTAGTCGCTTCTAAATTCTTTTAGTCGTAAGGTTGCCATTGATTACAAACGCCTCGCCCGCGCATTTGCAGACGAGGCGATGTCAAGCCAGCTTGAGACGGGTATGATTAATCTTCGGACTTGCGTCCGCGTTTCTTTTTGGGTGTTGCCTCCGCGGCCTGAGTCTTGATGTCTCGCCGCTTAGAGTAAGGAGGCTTTCTGTAATATTGCAGTTGAACGTATTTGCCCGATGGGTTTTTGGTTTCATCAAGCAAGGTCTCCTTGCAATCCTCGGCGGACCCGATCTTCAAAATGTCGATTTCGCCCGATTCCTTGATTCCAATCGTGAAGGATGGTTTGACTATCATTTTCTTAAAGTTATGCGCTTTTGATTCTAATTAAGCTATTGCCCAAGCCGACACTTGTTCCGTAAAGAACTGAGACGCTGATTTTGTGTAGACCTAAATTTCTGGAATACCAGTGGCGGAACTGGAGTGGAAGCCCGTGTTCGGTGATTCGGTTCACGCTGTCCACCCTTGGACCGGGAGGAAGCGCCGGGGTTCTTGCTGCAATCAACAAGGCGCTTGGATGAGCGATAATGCCCTCAAGGTTTTCGCTGTTCGATGGAATGCCCTCGTAGCCGGTCACATCGATTCCGTGGATCATGTGCGCGTCATGATCTTTGATTGCTTGCGGGCCTCCGTATGCCTTGGCCGGGGTTATGTGAACCTCATCCTTTTGCAGTGATGAAAAGTAATCAAAGCCAACCAGAGCGGATCGCAAAGACTTTCCGATCTTGTTGTTTGAGAGGGTCGATGCGGCATCGGCGAGATCGTCTGAATCAAAGTTTTGAGCTGTTACCGTGATGGCATTTGTAAAGCTCGAGGCCGTAACTAACGCCAACAAATCGTCGACCACTTTTCGAACAGTAGCTTCGACGGCCGGTTTAATTAAAATATTTTCAAGCCATTCAACCGATTTAGCAAAGCTTACCTCTTTGTCTTTTAGCCCGATCACATACCCGCGGTAATCGCTGAGTGTGATTGTTTTTTCGGTCGTGCTTGAATTTTGGGCAGTGTAACCACTATCCAGATTAACAGCCGACACGCTACCGGGAAGCCTCGTCTTGACAGACGCGCCCTTGTCTTTGATGTCCGTCGAGAAATCCCTTGTGAACCGTGAAAGTTCAAAGAAGCGACTACAGAGAACATCGAGAGTTTTGTCGGCGATCGCATCAAGCGAGATCCCCGATAACGTGTTACTTGGCATATGTTAATTAATTACTGGGTCTTAATTATGGTAAGGGCAGAAACATTCCCAACTGCCACCCCAAACAACACCCCGAGTGATACTTTATATAATCCACCATCGGGATCGTACCAAGACCGGAACTGAATGGGCATCCCATTGGGCGTCAACGTGTTAACAACATCCAGACCGGGGTCTGAAGGTGTTGCAGGTTGACGGGCGGCCATAATCAAAGCCGACGGATGCAAGGCGTATCCGCCGACGTAACTGCTGCCATTTGCCGGTATATCGTTATATTCGTAAATGTCGAAACCGTGAACACGCATAGCCGCGTGATTTTTAATTCCAGAATCATCCCCATACTGAGAGGCGTCAACGATCGCTGTGTCCTTATGGAGTGCTGAGACGTAAGAACTTCCGATGACCAGTGCCCGTTCCGAACGTGCGGCCTTATTGTTCGAAAGACTAGCACTGAGATCGGCCACATGATCGGCATCAAATCCGCTTGCTGCCTGTGTGGTCGGCGTGTTGGTAAATGTGGAAGTCGTAATCAGTGCCCCGAGACTATCCATCAGCTTGTTCTGAACAGCTTCAAGAGCCGGAGCCATAAAGATGTTTTTAAGCCAATCGAAGTTTCCAGCTTTAGAAACTTCCGCATCGCTGAACCCGTAAACGTAACCGAAGAACGAATCGAGGTTGATAGCCTTCGCGGTTGTTACGGAGTTTTGGGCAGTATAACCACTGGACAAATCCACTGCGCTTACAGACGCGGGAACTCGAGTGGTGACCGATTCGCCTTGTTGGGCGATGTCTTCCGAGAAATCTCGGGTGATGGCATTCAACGGGGCGAACTCATAACTCATGTAGTCCAATGTGGACTCGGCTATTTGCGCCAGATTGATGCCGTTTAAGGTGTTGGTAGGCATTGCTTTACAGTCGAGGTTTTATGTTTTCGGTGTAGAAGGCGCGGCGCTCTTTAGCGTCTTTAATCGCCTTGTATTCGGCCCACAGTTCGTCGATTGATTGCTCAACCTCGGGCTCTGGGGCGGCTTCCTCGACCGGTTGCTCTACGCCAACTGATGCAAGCACTTGAACAGCTTGCTCGGATGCGCTCTTTTGCTCTTCCTCGAGAATCTCATTTGCCTCGGTCAGAAGTTCGACCTTGGCGTTTGCGTCTTTTAATGCGACCGAATGAGCTTCTTTAATTTGCTCCAGCTCGGTTGCGTGAGAGGCTTTAAGCTCTTCGACGCTTGCGTTCATTTGCTCAACGCTTGCATTGCTTTCCTCAAGTTCTTTCTTGAGGTTAGCGATTTCGGCGTTTGCCTGAATCAGGTTAAGAATGGTTTTCATCTCTATAATGAGGATGAAAAGTGAAATTATTCGTTGATTAGAAGCAGTGCATCGGAAAGGCTATCCACAAGGCCGCTCGCCATTTGAACTTTGACAGCTTCCTCTCCTTCGAAGGTTTGTCCCTCGAGGTATTCATCATCGACGGGGTAATTAACTTGAACCGCGGCCTTAAAACGTCCGTGCCACTTGTCGACGTTTGCTTGAAGTCTTGCCCGGGCCTCGTCTGTCAAAGGCTCATACCCGGAGTAATCAAGTTTGTATTTGCCCGCTGAAATTGCCTCGACCTTATAGCCTTGCATCTCAAGTGCTTTGGACTCGTCAAGCAA
>MDSY01085898.1_pt1 | contig 27911 bp, 29 predicted proteins | sample 811131 | NCBI WGS metagenome assembly MDSY01 (sample SAMN05326643, study PRJNA326480) | marine metagenome | isolation source: seawater | place: Atlantic Ocean: South West | collected 2010
ATTCACTTCTTCTGTTAAAATCTCAATTGCTTTTTCAAGTTTCTCAAGAGATGAATTAACGTTTAGATTTGCAGATACCAGCTTATAATCAATCCAACTCCAGTACCAGTTTATTAAGTAAACTAACAAAGCGTGTTTGCTTTCGAAATATCGATAAACAGATCTTTCATTTGATCCTATCTCAATTCCTAACTTTTTAAAAGTAAAATCCTCAAAACCTAATTTATTAATCATTTCAATACTTTTGGACATAATTTTCTTCCCAAGATCAGAAGATTCAGGATTTTTTTGAAAAGCTATGGACAGATAACAATTTGTAGTTGCTAATTTTTAATTTACTAATCTTTTAATGTAATAGTAATAATATTAATATCAAATAGTTTTAATATTTTTTTATTTAAAGCATCATTATAGTAGTCCATAATAATTTTTACATTTTAGTATCTTTAAAATTAATAAGAAAGTAAAATAAATCCCCTTAATTAAGTTTTATGTCAAATACAGGTTTTAAAATTCGAAAAGCACAATTAGATGATCTTGAAATATTGAAAGTATTTGAACAAGAAATCATAACCTTTGAGCGCCCCTTTGGCACCAACCTAAAAAAAGATCCAATAATATACTACGACATAAAAGATTTAATTAAACGTTTTGATGCAGAAGTTCTTGTGATTGTAGTTAATAATCAATTAGTTGGTTCCGGTTATGCATTAATTAAAAAATCCCCAGCTTATAAAAAACCTGAACGTTACGCATACTTAGGTTTCATGTATGTAGTTCCAAACCATCGAGGGAAAGGCCTAAATGGTGCTCTTTGTGCAAAACTGATTGACTGGGCAAAAAAACATGACATAAACGAAGTACAACTAGACGTATATGCTGAAAACAAAAGTGCTCTTAATGCCTATTCAAAAATTGGATTTAAACCTGATTTACTTAAAATGCGATTGTAATTAAATATATTTCTGATAAAAAAAATGAACTATAAAATCAAATCAGTAATTCCTGTGATAAATTTTTTAAATGCAAATATATTTGAATAATTAGCCAAACAAAACTATCGTAATCACCTGAACATATTGGTCAAATGAAAGAAACCATTGCACTTCCAAACGACCAAATTTTTAGTAAAAAATTATTTTATAAAACTTTCTATAGCTAATCGGTATGAATCCAGACCAAAACCAAGAATTAAACCTTTAGCGTTTGGAGTTATATAAGAAGTACGTCTAAAATCTTCGCGAGCAAATGTATTGGATATATGTACCTCTATTACCGAAGTATTTATTGCTTTAATTGAATCTCCTATGCCAACTGAAGTATGGGTATATGCGGCAGCATTTAATATAATCCCATCAGATGAAAATCCAACCCGTTGGATTTCATCTATTAAATCTCCTTCAATGTTGGATTGGAAATAATCTATTTTTACTTGTGGAAATTTCGATTGTAATTCTATAAAAAACTGTTCAAAAGTTTGATTGCCATATATACCTGTTTCGCGCTTACCAAGTAAATTTAGGTTTGGGCCATTAATTATGCTTATTTTCATTTAAAAAAATTTAAACAAAAATAGTCAAAGTTTTTTTTAGAGTAGCTTTTCTCTGTTCTGAACATTAAAAAAGTTTAAAAAGCTTAATTTTAAAGATGCAGTGGAAAGAAGCAGTAAAATATTTTGAAGAATACTTGAAAATTGAACGGGGTTTGTCTTTAAATTCTATTTCAAGTTATTGTCTAGATGTAGAAGCCCTTAGGTCTTTCCATTCAAAAAACACTTCTTGCACACCATTAAATTGCACTAAAGAAGATCTTCAACTTTTTTTGTATGAAGAGGCTAAACAAATAAGCTCATATTCACAAGCAAGGCGCATATCTGGTTTAAAAAGTTTTTTTAATTTTTTAGTTTTTGAAAATTACATTGTAAGCTCTCCTTTAGATTTAATAGAGAGTCCAATACTAGGAAGAAAGCTTCCAGAAGTCTTATCACTTCATGAGATTGAAGCTATACTTAGTGCTATAGATTTAGGCCATCCACAAGGTCATAGAAACAGAGCAATTATTGAAACACTTTACGGAAGTGGTCTTCGTGTAACTGAGCTAGTCAACCTTAAGATTTCAGATTTGTATTATGATGAAAATATGATGTTAATTACTGGAAAAGGAGATAAACAACGTTTAGTCCCTTTTGGAGCTTTTACTAAAAAGTTTATTAAAATATATATTTCACATTATAGGGTTAATACTAAAATAGTTAAGGCTGATCGAGATACTTTATTTTTAAATAGAAATGGCAAAAAACTAACTCGAGCAATGATATTTACAATTATACGTCAGTTGACAAAAAAAATTGGGATGGAGAAGAAAATTAGTCCACATACATTTAGACATTCGTTCGCTACACATCTACTAGAAAATGGCGCTGATTTGAGAACAATTCAAACCTTAATGGGACACGAAAGCATCACTACCACAGAAGTTTATATGCATTTAGACATAAGTCACTTAAGTAAAGTATTGAAAGATTTTCATCCAAGAAATAAAAACAAATAGTTTTTAAATATTAACATTAATTACCAAGCGAAAACCCTCTCCATGGATGTTTAGTATCTCTACATTTGAATCAACCCTGAGATACTTTCTTAATTTAGCAATGTATACATCCATACTTCTTGAGGTAAAATAATTATCATCATTCCAAATTTTATTTAAAGCTATATCTCGTGATAGTAAATCATTTATATTTAAGACCAGTAAGCGGAGCAATTGGTTTTCTTTTGGAGATAATTTTATTGGAGCTGAATCTTTAAAAGTTAATATTCTGAGTTTTGAATTAAAGTGAAATGCACCTATTGTGAAATCAATTTTTTCCGACTCAATAGATTGCTTCGTTACCCTTCTTGAAAGAATAGAATCCATTTTAGCCAATAAAACTTCAGAATCAAAAGGCTTAGAAATATAGTCGTCTGCACCTAATTTAAAGCCTTTCAAAACATCTTCTTTCAAAGTCTTAGCAGTAATAAATATTAAAGGAACAAAATTATTCTTTTCACGAATCTCTTTCGCTAATGTAAAGCCGTCTTTATATGGCATCATTACGTCTAAGAGACAAAGATCAAATAAATCTCTTTTAAATTTCTCAAATCCTTCAATTCCATTTTTAGCAAGAGTAACTTCATACCCATTGATAGATAAATAATCTTTAAGAATATTTCCAAAATTTGGATCATCTTCAACTAATAATATTTTTTTGCTTTCTAATTTCATATTAATATTTATTAATTCAAATTACAAATTAATCCTAGATGAAGATATTGGCAATCGAATTTGAAATTTAGATCCAATATCTTTTTCACTATCTACACTAATCGTGCCGTTATGCAATTCAATTATTTTTTTTACATAAGAAAGACCAAGACCATGACCTTTAATATTATGAATATTTCCTCCTTGTTGGCGATAAAATTTCTTGAATATTGGTTTCAAAGCATCAGAATCCATACCAATACCATTATCTTTTATTTCAAAAATCCAAAAACTTTTATCATTAAAGGTTCTAATTTCAATTAATGGAGCTTCTAGAGAGTATTTAATAGCGTTATCCAACAAATTCACAAAGACATTTAAAAAATGATTTTTATCAACAATTGCAATTTGTTTCTTCGCTTTTAAATTACTTTTTATTGTTCCTTTTTTACTTTTAATAATTAAAGCAACATGGCTAATTGCTTCTTCAACCATATTATTCATAGCTAAAGTATCTAATTCAAGTGGTGTAGTCCCTCTGTCTAATTGTGAAATCATCAAAACATTTTCAACCTGATTTTGCATTCTTTTGTTTTCCTCTCTAAGCATCCCTAAATATCGATCAACTCTTTTTTTATCACTTTTTACAGTTTTATTTTGCAGTGCATCAATGGCAAGGCTAATTGTTGCAATAGGTGTCTTAAATTCATGAGACATGTTATTTATAAAATCTGATTTAATTTCAGAGATTTTCTTTTGTTGAACAATTTCATAAATGGAATAGGAACAGACCATTATTACTAATAACGTAAGAACTAATGATAGAATTGTAATTCCAATGATTGAAGACCTCAAATAAGTGTTCTTCTTAGGAAATGATACAACTAGATCGTAAGTATTAACCCCTTCACTTTCTAAAAATAATGGAACAGAATATTTTGGCCCTTTTTGATTTTCCACATAATTATTTGAAGTTACTTTTGTTGATAATCCATCACTAAAAACTCCAAATTCAAATGGGGTTATTATGTCCCTCTCAATTAGTGCTCGGCGAAGAATGACTTCAACTTCATATGAATTCAAACGTTTATGAATAGGGAATGCATTGGCAATATTTGAAAAAAAAGATTTATAAGTAGCTTGCTCAAACGCATTAATTCGTTTGAAGTCCTTAAATTTTTCAATAGTTAGTGAAACTCTATTTTCACGATCAAAATTTTCTTTTAGTATTGTAGTTGTTCTAACTGCTTTGAAGTCATTTATTTTAGTAAATGATTCTGAGTTATTATTTAAGTTTTCATTAGTTGGTATATTATATTCATCCTTAAGAATTCCAAAAGCATGAAGAGCAGACAGGTTAGATGGAGCATCATTGTCATAAAACAAAAAGACGTCTCTAAACTCTGAGGTCTCAGGAGAGCCTGCAGAATCTATGAGGGTTTCGAAACGATCAAAATAATATCGTAATTCTCTTGCTTGGACTTCATCTGCTACTGAACTAAGAGCTTGGCGTACTGTAAGAGAAAATTCTTCCTCAATGTTAGTCATGGAACTATATATCCAATACCCTTGAATAAATATTACCCCTGAAAGGGATAAGAGCATAAAAATTACAAGGGATATAAATTTTTTTTTCTTCATAAGTAAAACACAAGATAACATTATAAATTTTACGGTTTTTTATAAAAATAATGCTAAAATATTGTTAATTCAATTAGGTTAATTAACCTCTCTTAATTTTTTGATAAATTACATCTATTTGTTGTAATGTATCTTTCCATTTTATGTTCTTAATTACAAAATCTGCATGATCAACTTTCTTCTCATCGCTCCATTGATTTGACATTCTTTCAATCACGTCCTTTTCAGAGCATTTATCTCGATCCACAACCCTTTGAATTCTAATGTCTTTTGGAGCTGTTACTAAAACAACATGATCACAAAATTCAGCTGCGCCGTTTTCAAATAAAATCGCAGTTTCTTTTATTACGTAACTGGAATTTTGGCTTGAGACCCATAAATTAAAATCTTTAGCAACTGCAGGGTGTACTATTTCATTAAGTCGAGATAGCTTTTCTTTATTTTTAAATACTAAATCCGTTATCAACTTTCGGTTAAGTGCACCATTCATATAGCTTTTAGAACCAAATTCATTTAATATAGCTTTTTGAATATTAGGATCTGAATTCATTAGATTTTTAGCTCGTTGATCGGAGGTATAGCATGGGATACCGTACTCTATAAATTGTTTTGCTACCTTAGATTTTCCACTTCCAATACCTCCTGTCAATCCAATAATTTTATTCATATTTATTTACGAATTAAATATTCAACTTGTTTGGGTGTCCAGCGTAAACTCTTTAACTGACTTGGTTTACTAATTAACTTTAAATTTATTACTTCATCTCCATCCTTTATTGAATTATAATCACATGAAATCATGAAATCTGATTCATCAATTTTTTTAATATGAACCAAACTTGCAGAGAATGTAAGTTGAACATTACCTGGAAATAATTTTAATGCAATAGAATCGGGAACATTAAAAAGACGAACCGGGACCTCAATAGTTTTTTCAGAAAACCTATCGATAAAAACTTCAACAAAAACTGAAGATTGAGAAAACTCAACTCTATTTGGAGCCGGATTATACAAATTAAACTGATCTCTAAATGATTCTTTTAATTCAGATATTCCATTAGGATTAACATAAACAACATTTAGAGTGTCCAATATATTTGAAGTTCCTATTACATTAATACTATCTGGCTTAAATATAAGTGGTTCTGATATTCCAAATCCAGAAGCTATATCAAAACTTGATGGTAATTTTACAGGGATACGTTTATTATCCAACTTTGAATATTCAATATTAAGGATACTAGGAAAAAATGCTCTTATTTCGGAAGTTCCCGAAAGTTGATTTTGAATGTTTTTAATACTTAAGTCCAAAGAAATAGAAGCAAGTCCATCTTTGAAAACTCCTTTATCTGAATCTATATTTATTTTATTTACAAATAACTTATAAAAAAGTAATTGGAATCCTGAGGCAGATAATGTCATTTGAACTTTTGAAGAGGTCTCTGAAGTAGGAACTAATCCCTTAGGGAAATTCTCAACACTTACTTCAAAATTTAATATCTCAGTGTATTGATTTGAAAATTTAGTTATCATCCAAAAGAAAAAAGAAAGAGCCAAGAAAATTAAAAAAGAATGTAACTTTCCCCTTTCTATGGAAAGATCTTGTAAAGAGTGAAGAAAAGGGAAACGTTGTTCCATAGTATCTTACTATTCCTTTTGTAACATGTCTATAATATCTTGACTTACTCCTGTATTAGAAAATCCACCATCATGAAAAAGGTTTTGTAAAGTTACTTTTCTTGTAAAATCGGAGAACATCATCACAGTATAGTCTGCACATTCTTTTGCAGATGCATTTCCAAGAGGAGACATTTTTTCAGCATAATTTAAAAATCCATCTAGACCTTCAACACCTTTCCCGGCCGTTGTTAAGGTGGGAGATTGTGAAATGGTATTTACGCGAACTTGCTTATCTTTTCCCATAAAATAACCAAAACTTCGAGCAATAGATTCTAAATAAGCTTTATTATCGGCCATATCATTATAATTTGGAAAGACGCGTTGCGCTGCTACATAAGTAAGTGCAACTATACTACCACCTGGTTTCATTGCATCTTTTCTGTATAAAGTTTGGAGTAGTTTATGAAAAGAAACTGCTGAAACATCCCATCCTTTTGTCATCCAGTCGTGATTAAGGTCAGTATAATGCTTTCCTTTACGAACATTAACAGACATTCCTATTGAGTGAAGTATAAAATCTAATGGACCTCCCAAATGCTCAATAGCTTTATCTATCAAATCATCTAAATCTTGAATAGAAGTTGCATCAGCAGGAATTACTAGAGCGTTTACTTCTGCAGCCAATTCATTAATTGTACCCATGCGTAATGCAACTGGAGCATTAGTCAAAACAATTTGACCTCCTTGTTCGTGTACACTTTCTGCAGTTTTCCAAGCAATCGACTGATTATCAAGAGCTCCAAAAATAATTCCTTTTTTCCCAGCTAAAAGTTGATGAGACATAAATATTTAATTAGATTAATAAATAGTAAAGATACGTTAATTCAATAATTCTTTTGCGTGAAGAACAGCTGTTTCGGAAATTTCTTCTCCCCCAAGCATTTGCGCAATTTCCTGAACGCGTTCTTCAGGTTTTAATTTTTTTAGCTGTATAAAAGTACTTTGATCTACTGTTTCCTTATATACTTTAAAATGATGGATACCTTTAGCTGCAACTTGCGGTAAATGAGAAATTGTAATTACTTGCATATATTTGCTCATACGATCCATTACTTCTCCTATTTTATAAGAAATCTCACCAGAAACACCAGTGTCAATTTCATCAAAAATTATGGTTGGCAATGTTTTGAAACGAGACAGAATTGCTTTAATAGCTAACATTATACGAGATAATTCTCCACCTGAAGCTACTTTTTTTAATACTCCAAAATTTGAACCTTTATTTGCCGAAAACTCAAAAACCAACAGATCATTACCATGAAGCATAAGTTCTTTGCTTGGGTGTAAGTCTATTTTAAATCGAGCGTTTGGCATTCCTAGAACTCTTAAAATAGATTCTAACTCTTTTTTCAAAGAAGGAATTGTTTTCTGCCTTTTATCAGATATAGCAATGGAAAACTCATGAAGTTCATGATACAATACTTCTCGTTGCTGAGTTAATTTAATTAAATCCTCACCTATAGTAGCAGTGGACTTAACCTTTTCATCTAAAGATTTTCGAATTGCAATGAGCTCTTCTACAGTTTGACATTTATGTTTAGCTTGAAGATCATATATTTTTTGGAGGGCTTCTTTAACAACTTCGAGACGCCTTGGGTTTGGCTCGATTTGTTCTGCTTGTAATTGAATTTCTTGATTCAAGTCGAGCAATTCAATTTTCAAACTTTGAACACGATTATATAGAGGAAGGTATTTTTCTGTTACTGAAGAGATTTTTTGTAAAGCAGATCTAATATTATTAAGTTGTAACTCTACTCCTATTTGTTCTTCGCTAATAATTTGAGAGGCTTTAAGAAGACTAAGTCCAATTTCTTCAGAATGAATCAATTCTTGTTGTTCTTCTTCAAGAGGAATTAGCATCCCTTCATATAAGTTAATCTCCATCAGTTCTTCTAAAAGAAAAGTAGAATAATCCAAATCTTGTTTTTGAGAGTCCTGAAGTATCAATAAATCCTTTAATCTTTTATCTAAGCTTTTGAAGGTTAATAGTTGACTTTGATATTTACTCAATAATTCAGCATTCATTGCTAGAGCGTCAAGAACCTCTAGTTGATAATCCGTCTGAGTTAAAGAAAGTGTCTGATGTTGTGAATGAACATCTATTAACTCATCACCTAAACGTTGAAGGATATTCAAATTTACAGGACTATCATTTACAAATGATCTTGATTTTCCTGAAGGTAATATCTCTCTTCTGATTAAGGTTATTGACTCATATTCTAAATCAAGTTCTTCAAATAAATTCTTAAGTTTATAATCATCAATAGAAAAGGTTGCTTCTACAAAACACTTTTGATCAAGATTTTTAAGGGTAGATAGGTCGGCTCTATTACCCAGAACTAAACCCAAGCCACCTAAAAGAATAGACTTACCAGCCCCAGTCTCTCCTGTAATAATGGTCATACCATTTGAAAAGTTAACTTCTAAATGGTCTATAAGAGCGAAATTTTTAATAATTAGTCCTGTAAGCATTATAGTTAAAATTAATGATTTTCAAAGATAAATCACAAACAAGCCAATTTAAAGAAAAATGATTAGTATTTGATACGTTTCCATTTTGGACCAAAAAAAGGTGCTATTTTATTCAGTAAAATAAATGTACTTTGAAACTCAACTTCAGGTCCATCTGAAAATATATCAACAATTTCATCTGCTTTGACATCAAAAAAGATTTGATTTAAAAAAGAGTTGGGACGACGTGAGTACAATCGATTTAACTTTTTAATTGACATAATTATATTTAGTTTTGCTTTTTCAGGATCTTCGATTATTAGATCTAAACCATTACGATGATATTCATACATTACGGTTCGAAATTCTTTAAAGGTGTTTGATTGTAAAGTTTCAATTAACCAATATCTAGTTCGGTTACCGTCTGCTTGATTCCATCCTTTTTTTTGATTTTGACTTGTTAAGTTTAATATCTGTTGAGCAACTCCAAAGAATGAATTTCCAGCACTTTCCTGAAAAGTATCTGCCTCCATTCCTAAACTTATAAAAGCGTAAAAACTGAGTAGAGAAACTAAATTAGATTCATAGGTTGAAGTGTTATAAAACAGGGGTTGAAACTCTTGATAACTAAAACTAATATCTTTATCCAAATGATTTAGAATTGGTGTACTGTAATTGGTATTAAATACTGGGCGTTGAATTTGAACCTGAAGAGTTCCCTGAAATTGAGTTCCATTATATGCAGTTAAATTAAGTACCATACTACATTTTAGCTTTTCTTCATTTGGCCTTTCTTGATTAGTCCATGCCTTGTTATTCATAAATTCATTAACACTTTTTTCTAAAGTTTTAAATATCTGCTGATTAGTTTGATTTACCAAATCGGAGTTAACTGTGATTAGAAAATCAATTTCTTGAGCTGCTCCATAGTTAAAAATTAAAATAAATATGAGAAGGCTAAGATAATTTTTCATTAGAGAGCAATATTTGATCAAAAATATCAACAGCAACTGCTTGTTTTGTTTTTAATTCAAATGAAATAGGATTAAGATTAGGTTCAATATAGGTGATTTTATTTTGATCTCCACCAAAGCCAGCATTTTTATCATTAAGAGAATTTAATATAATGGCATCTAAATTTTTTCTTTTAAGTTTTCCTTTTGCATTTTTAAGTTCATTCTCAGTTTCTAATGCAAATCCAACAAGAAATTGATTTTCTTTTATTTCACCTAAATGGGCTAAAATATCTAGGGTTGGAATAAGATTAATTTGATTGAATCTAGTTTCTTTTTTTAATTTTTGAGTAGCGATTGATTCTGGTTTAAAATCAGATACAGCTGCAGATGCTATAAAAATAAAAGCATTTTTATAATGTTTTATTGACATTGCGAACATTTGATCAGCTGTGACTACTTTTTCTGTTTTTATAAAAGAATGATTAATATGTAAATTTGTAGGTCCACTAATTAAAATCACATTAGCCCCAAGATCTGCTGCTCTTTTTGCTAGCTCAAATCCCATTTTACCAGATGAGTTATTCCCTATAAATCGAACTGGATCAATGGGCTCATAAGTTGGACCTGCAGTTATAACAACTTTCCTACCTCTAAGCGGAAGTGATATAGCAATATTTTTTTCCATGAAAGAAATAATATTATCAGGCTCCATCATTCTTCCTTTTCCTTCCAAACCACTTGCTAAAAATCCCTCCTCAGTAGGAAGTATAACTACTCCAAAATCTCTAAGTATTGAAATATTTTTTTTATTAGCTGGATGTGCATACATATCTAAGTCCATTGCCGGAGCAACAAAAACTTTACATTTAGAAGATAAATAGGCTGCTAAAACTAAGTTGGTACATCGTGCTTGTGCCATTGAAGACAAGGTATTGGATGTCGCTGGTGCGACTAGCATATAATCAGCCCAAAGGGCTATTTCAACATGGTTATTCCAAAAAGGATTATCCTTATCTTCAGATATAAAGGATGAATACACTTGGTTTTGTGAGACAGTAGCTAAAGAAAGAGGAGTTACAAAGTCTTTTGAGGAAGGCGTCATAATAACACGAACTTCTGCCCCTTGTTTGATAAATGCTCGAACAAGCGAAGGTGTTTTATAAGCGGCTATTCCTCCTGAAATTCCTAGAAGAATCTTTTTACCTTTGAGAAAGGACATATCCTTTTATTCTTCCGTTTTACGGTGATATACTTTATTTAGAAGCCACTCCTCTACTGCAAGAGCATGAGGTTTTGGAAGACTTTCATAGAATTTAGATACTTCGATTTGTTCTTTATTTTCGAAAATCTCTTCTAAACTATCATTATGAGTAGCAAACTCCTCAAGTTTTTCATGCAATTCTTTTTTGATATCTAAATTTATTTGCATCGAACGTTTGGCAATAATAGATAATGCTTCGTAAATATTATTTGTTTCCCCTTCAACTTCATTTTTATCGTAAGTTGTAGTTGTTATTGGTGCTTTTGATTCTCTATACTTTGTCATTCTAACTATTTAGTTTTAATTATGGGTTGTTCAAAAAGACTTAACTCTTCTTCAATCTTTTTAAATTTATTTTCTAAATCATTAGCAAATAATGATTCTGGGAAATAAATTAAAAGGGATTCTCCAAGTTCTTTTGCTAGAACTAATCGTTCTTTCTTTCTTGTAAAGATACTATTTATTGCTAACTCGTAGTTAGAAAGGAATTTATAATAAAATGCTTCTTCTTTAAACTGAGTACCTGGAAAGTCACTAATAAAGTTATCAAATGCATTAATTGAAGCTTTATAATCTCTAATAGTAAAATACTTTTTTGAAATTTCAAATGATTTTTTCTCTAATTTGACTTGTAACTCAGCTATCAGAGTATTTGCATCATCACTGAATTCACCATTAGGATAATTATCTAAAAATATTTGAAGTTTATCAATTGCTTTGTACGTATCTTGTTGATCTAAACTAAATCGAGGAGAGAGCATATAATAAGACTTTGCTGACATAAAATAAGCCTCTTGAAGGCGATTACTCTTCGGATATGTCTTTACAAAACTTTCGAATTGAAAAGCAGCCAAACCGTAATCTTTAATTTGAAAATAACTGTTCGCAAAAAAATATATGATTCTTTGAGCTTGAGGCTTTCCTCTGTATGAGGGAAGGATTTGTTCAAAAATTCGGTTAGCCTTTCTGTAATCACCTAAGTTATAATAGTCTTCAGCTGCCTTATACTTGAGGCTTATATCAGAATTATTTAATATTTTTTGATAATCACTACAGCTAGCTAATAAATAAATTAATGTAAAAAAAATTACAGATTTGATGTACTTTAAAATCATTTTGCAAAATTACTAAAATATAATGAATGTTAGCTTAAAACTCAAATGTAATATTAAATAGAGCAGTTTATGTAAATTTAGTTCAACTTTAACTGAAACATTATGGAATCTGAGTGTATATCTTTTTAATAGATTCGCATAGAGCTGAGGTTGTTGGAACAAGAGGTAATCGTAAATTATTTTTACAAAGCCCAATATGTTTAGATAATACCTTAATTCCTGAAGGGTTTCCTTCCTTAAAAATTAAATTAACTATTTCAAGCATTTGATTATGATATTTTAAAGCATCATCAAACTTTCCTTGAAGACCTAATCTAATCATTTTAGAAACTTGACTGGGTAATCCACCTCCAATAACTGAAATTACACCAGAACCCCCTGACATAACTACTGGAAGTGCTAGAGCATCATCTCCAGATATAACATGAAAATCTTTTGGCACAATTTCTAATAAAGAGACTACAGATTCTAAATCACCTGTTGCATCCTTTATACCAATTATATTAGAAAAATCAGATGCTAATTTCACGGTAGTTTCATTATCTATAGAAACTCCGGATCGAGAAGGAACATTATATAAAATTACAGGAATTGAAGATGCTAGTGCTATGTTTTTATAGTGCTGATAAATCCCTTCCTGACTTGGTAATGTATAATATGGACAAACCGATAATATTGCCTTAAATTCTGATAAATCAGTCTGTTTTATTTCTGATACCAACTTAGCCGTATTATTTCCTCCAATGCCTATAACCAAGGGAACTCTATTTTTAACAGTTTTAATTATTTTAGTGACTAGTTTTGAACGTTCATCATCTGATAAAGTTGCAGTTTCGGCAGTAGTACCCATTACAACAATATAATCTATACCTCCAGATATTATATGATCGATAACTTTAACTACAGCCATGTAATCCACATCGCCTTCATCATTAAATGGCGTAATCATAGCAACTCCTGAACCTCTTAAAAAATTCATTTATATTTTATTTAAAATAGTCAAATACTTTATTAATTCACTTTTGAAGATTAGTCTATCCTTAGGGTCAAAATCAAATATAAGATCATTGATCCTAGGGTCTGCTCCAGAAAACCCTACACTTAATTTTTGTTTTGTCCTAGTGCTAATTAAAGAATATAATGTGTCATTAATATTGTAATAATTTATTAGAAGATCATAATCTGTTTCACAAAAATTCAATAAGTCACCTTTAAAGTTACTCCAATAATTTAAATCATTTAAATTAAATATTTGATCAAATTGATTGTCTGATTTTGGGAAATTACTCAATTTCAAAATTGAAATTTTTACTTCTAAAATATTAAAATCATTGGCGAAATCTAGAAAAAATTTACTCTCAATATGATTGTTAGGGTCAACTATAATAGCTACTTTTTTTATCTTAAAAGAAGTATCAAGCCTTTTACTGGACAATCTTTTATCCAGTTCTTTTTCAAACACTCTTTTACGCCATAAGCTACGAATCAAAACTATTTTTTTTTGTTTCATAACAAAAATACCAAAACCTTTTCAGCAAAATAATAATTTATAGTTTTTGTTTAAAAAAATATAAAAGTGTTATAATCTTAACATTACTAAAAAAGAAGATTCTGATTTTATAATAATCCCAAGCTTTTCTGCTTTAATCTTTTTAGTAGGCCCCATATCCTCTCCTGCAACAATAAATGAAGTTTTTCGAGATATTGAACTAGACACCTTTCCTCCGTGTTGTTCTATTAAATCTTTTATTTCATTCCTAGAAAAGGTTTCAAATACTCCGCTTAAAACAATACTTTTACCCTCTAAAGTAGTCGATTCTAATTCTATTAACTCATTTTCCATTTGAACTCCAGACTGCTTCAACCGATCAATTAATTCTAAATTAGCGGATTCTTGAAAAAAGTTCAATAAGCTTTGAGCTATTCGAAGTCCTATATCCTCTACCCCAACTAATTCCTCTTCATTTGCATTAATAAGGTTGGTTATAGAAACAAAATGAGATGCAAGTCTTTTGGCAACAGTTGCTCCAACAAAACGGATCCCTAGACCAAATAAAACCTTTGCAAAGGGTTGCATTTTTGAAGCCTCTAATCCTGTTAGTAAATTATGAACTGACTTATCTGCCATTCTATCTAACAGTAAAAGATCAGAACTACGAAGTGAATACAGATCAGCAATAGTATTAATTAAGCCTTCATGAAATAGCAAAGCAACGGTTTCGCTTCCCAATCCTTCTATATCCATTGCTGTTCTTCCAATAAAATGTTGAATTTTCCCTATAATTTGAGTTGAACAGCCACTAATATTTGGGCAATAATGTTGAGCCTCACCTTCAATTCGAATGAGAGGACTTTTGCAGTCAGGACAATTATTAATATATACAACAGAATCCTCTGCTAAGCCGCGATTAGAATTATTTATTCCCACTATTTTTGGTATAATTTCTCCTCCTTTTTCTACATAAACCTGATCTTTTAGTCTTAAGTCAAGTTTTTCAATTTGATCAGCATTGTGTAATGAAGCTCGTTTTACATATGTTCCGGAAAGTAATACTGGCGTTAAGTTTGCGACAGGAGTAATTGCACCCGTTCTTCCCACCTGATAGGAAATAGATTCTAGAGTTGTAGATACTTGTTCTGCTTTATATTTATAAGATATAGCCCATCTTGGTGATTTAGCTGTAAAACCCAAAAGTTCTTGATCTCTTAAGCTGTTTACCTTGATTACAATACCATCAATTTCAAAAGGGAGTTCATTCCTTTTATTTTCCCAATTATTTATATAAACTATAATATCTTCAATTGTGTTTGCCTTAACAAGTGTTTTTGGAACTATAAAACCCCAAGATCTAGCCTTGACTAATGCTTCATAATGATTCTGAAAGCCTAAGTTCTTTCCAACAAGTGCATATAGAAAGCAAGTTAATGGTCGTTCAGCGGTTTCACTGCTATCTTGAAGTTTTAGTGAACCGGAAGCTGTATTTCTTGGATTCATGTAAGGTTCCACACCTGATGCAACTCGTTTTTCATTTAATAAATTAAAACCTGATAAAGGCATTAAAATTTCACCACGAATCTCGAATTCATCAGGAAAATCACCTTGAAGTTTAAGAGGTATGTTAGGAATGGTCTTAACATTAGCAGTAACGTTATCGCCCTGAGTTCCGTCACCTCTGGTTACGGCTTTTATTAAAGCTCCTTTAATATATGTTAAATTAATTGAAGCTCCGTCATACTTTAATTCACAAGTAAAGCTAGGTACCTTTCCATCTAAATTTTTAACTACTCGGGTAACCCATTCTCTAATTTCATCCTCTGAATATGTATTACCTAACGAATACATACGTTCAGCATGAATAACTGTTTCAAAGTTTTTAGTTATCTGACCACCAACTCTTTGAGTTGGAGAGTTTAAATCATTAAACTCAGGATTATTTTGCTCTAAAATCTGAAGTTGTTTCATTAATTGATCAAAATCAAAATCACTAATCAAGCTTTTATCATTTACATAATATTCGAAATTGTAGCGATGTAATTTTGATCTTAAACTTTCTATTTTCTCTTTAATTAAATTCATTATTCTAATTACTTTTTACTGCTCTAATCATTCTAGGGTTTTTTAGAAAATCTTTTTTTACTTCAATTATTTCAAAATTATAATTTCTAATAATAGAGTAAAGTTCATTAACAAAAATAGGATTAATTTCAAAATATAAAATGCCTTTTGGATTCAAGTTTTCTCGAGCAAATTCAATTATACTTTTATAAAAAAGTAAAGGATCTTCTTCCGGAACAAAAAGTGCTAACTCCGGTTCATAATCCAAAATATTAGCTCGCATTTGATTTTTTTCAGAGGGAACAACATATGGCGGGTTCGATACAATTATATCTAAATCATAATACCAATTAACTTTCCCAAGTATGTCCATTAAATGAAACTCAATTTTAACATTATTATTTATAGCATTTCTTTTAGCAACATCGAGAGCTTTTCCAGAAATATCAATTGCTGAAATCTGCCAACTAGGGATCTCTTTTTTTAGTGCAATTGGAATACATCCACTTCCGGTTCCAATGTCTAACAGACGATTTTCAATTAAACTATTTTCTTTTTGTAAAATCCAATCAACCAATTCCTCTGTTTCTGGCCTTGGTATTAAAACTGAGCTGTTAACCTCTAATTCTAGATTAAAAAAATTGGTTATTCCTAAAATATATTGGAGTGGTTTCTCTTTTTTTAGACTAATCAAAGCTGAATTTAACTTATTTTCCTCAAAATATGTCAATTGATAGTCAGGTTCTAAACCTAGTTTAACAGACTCCCAATCAAAATAAGAATGAATGATTCTTTTCAAAAAATCATCACTTTCTTCTAAAGTGTAAATTTTTTTTAGTTCATTACGGAAATATGATCTGAATTCAATTAACTTCATTTAAAGTTTTTTTAATAACCAAACATTACATGAAGTGTGTCCTGTATTTCCCATAGATTCATCGATATAGCGAAAGTCTTTTTTTAAATAAAGCTTTTGAGCCGACTTCATGGAGGAAAGTGTTTCTAAATAACATAACTCAAAACCTTGACTTTTTGCAAACTTTATACAATGATCCATCATTTGTTCACCCAACCCTTTACCCCTGGCCTCCTCTAAAAAATACATCTTCTGTAATTCACACACATCTGAGTCACCACCATTCAATGGTGCAATACCCGCTCCACCTATAACTATACCATCTTGCTCTAAAACAAAATAAGATGATCGTTCTTTTGAATAATTTTGATACAAATAATCTAGTTCAGGATCTGCATAAGCAGTTCCTACTTTTGGAACACCTATATCAATTAGTACTTGACGAATTACTTCTGCTAAACGGAGGTTGTCTTTTTCTAAAACTTTTCTAATTATTACAATCTTCATTTAATTCTTTAGTATTTTTATATTTTAAAAATAATACTATTTCATTTCATAGCATGAATAAAAAAGATCCGATTCATATTAAATTTATGCAAAGATGTTTGGAACTAGCTAAAAACGGATTAGGCTACACCTACCCCAATCCTTTAGTTGGAAGTGTTCTTGTCTATCGCAGGAAAATTGTGAGCGAAGGATGGCATCAAAAAAAAGGTGAAGTACATGCAGAGGTTAATGCTATTAATAACCTAAAAGACAAAACAATACTTAACCAATGTACATTATACGTTAATCTAGAGCCATGTAGTCATTATGGTGCCACTCCCCCTTGTAGTGATTTGATTATATCGTCTAGAATACCTCGGGTTGTTATTGCGTGTTCAGACCCCTTTAAACTAGTAAATGGTTCTGGAATTGATCAGTTAAATGATTCAGGATGTGATGTGTTAATTGGAGTTTTGGAAAAAGAAGCGAAAGAATTAAACAAACGCTTTTTTACTTTTCATATTAAAAAAAGACCGTACATAATATTAAAATGGGCACAAAGTTCTGACAATTTTATAGCTCCTTCACTAAAAAAAAGATCTTTAAAAGAACCTTTTTGGCTAACTAATAAATCTTCGCAAATACTTACACATTTTTGGAGATCTCAAGAACAAAGCATTTTGGTTGGAGTTCAAACCATAATAGACGATAATCCAAGTTTAACAACTAGAAGAGTTGTTGGAAACTGTCCTTTAAGGATTGTTATTGATCCTCATACCCGAATTCCAAAAAAATCAACTGTTATGATTGATCAATTTAAAACCTTAGTTGTGTCATCAAAACTTTCAAAAACTACCAAAGAGATAGCTCAATTAGATTTTAATTCGATTATTAATGAGCTATGCAAGTTATTACATAAAAGAAATATTCAATCCATAATTATTGAGGGAGGGTCTAAAACACTTCAAGGGTTTATTGATGGGAATGTTTGGGATGAAGCAAGAATATTTACCTCACCAAAAATACTTCAAGATGGTATTAAGAGTCCGGTTTTAAATAAAAATAATAAAAAGTCAATTAAACTAAAGGAAGATCGTCTTGAAATCATTTATTCTCAAAGCTAAATAACATTTTAAATTTCTCAGGACAGCGAATAGGTTTTCTTGATTTAGCATTTAAAAAAGCTAAAGTGGTTTCACCTGAACAAACAAGATCATTTTTTTGATTTTTTATTTTATATAAAAAAATTATTTTTACTTTCGGTACTTCATTTAAAAATATATGAATAGTTAACATATCCTCGAAAAATGCGGGTGTATTATATGTTAATTTAACATCAATTACAGGCATAACAATTCCCTCTTTTTCCATTAAAGCATAGGACAAACCAAGATTTGTAAGCCACTCAAGTCTAGCAACTTCAAAATATCTAAGATAATTACTGTGATGAACAATTCCCATTTGATCAGTTTCACCGTAACGAACGAGTAAAGGCTTTGATATAAATTGACTCATATTGTATATAATAAATAAGAAATTGTAATATCCTATAATCTGCGAAAAAAAAAGTTAAAAATCAATAGCAAAACGACTTTTTTTTTAAAAAAAAAGTACTAATATTTGTAATCAACATTTTTAAAGCTTAAAACCTAATCAATCTTGTATTTTTTTAATATTCAATGCAAATAACTGCTGAATCTTCATGGAAAAAATGTCTTGAATTTATTCAAGATAATATTCAACCCCAAGCATTTAAAACTTGGTTCGAGCCAATTATTCCTATCAAATTATCAGATAATGCTTTGAGTATCCAAGTTCCAAGTAAATTTTTTTATGAGTGGTTAGAAGAGCATTATGTTAAGTTACTCAAGATAGCTCTAACTCAAGAGCTTGGTGAAGATGCCAGGTTGGTCTATATTATTAAAATGGAAAACACCCTTGGTAGTAAACAACCCTTCACTGAAAGTATTCCTAGTTCTCAACAATCGAGAGTTTTAGCTCAAAATGTTGAAGCTCCAATGGGTTCACTTAATACAGAATTAAAAAATCCTTTTATTATTCCTGGTATTAGGAATCTACAAATTGAATCACAATTAAACCCAAATTATAATTTCGAAAGCTTTCTTGAAGGCGATTCAAACAGATTAGCTCGTTCTGCAGGTTTTGCTGTGGCTAATAAACCTGGTGGAACTTCTTTTAATCCTTTACTCATTTTCGGTAACGTTGGTCTAGGAAAAACACATCTGGCTCACGCTATAGGAGTTCAAATAAAAGAAAAATACACTGACAAAACAGTTCTGTATATTTCTGCTGAAAAATTCACTCAACAGTATATCGAATCTGTAAAGAAGAATACACGAAATGATTTTATACATTTTTATCAAATCATTGATGTATTAATTATTGATGATGTACAGTTTTTATCAGGGAAAACTGGTACTCAAGACGTATTCTTCCATATATTTAATCATTTACATCAAAATGGAAAACAAGTAATACTTACTTCAGATAAGGCTCCAGTTGATATGCAAGATATCGAGCAGCGCTTGTTGTCAAGGTTCAAATGGGGGCTTTCTGCAGAATTGCAACAACCTGATTTTGAAACTAGAATTTCTATTTTAAGAAACAAACTCTATCGAGACGGAGTTGTTATTGAAGAACCCATCATCGAGTATGTTGCAAAAAACATAAAGTCAAATATCAGAGAATTAGAAGGTGCTATTATTTCATTGATAGCTCAATCTTCTTTCAACAAAGTTGAAATAACAATCGAATTAGCCAAAGAAATTGTTGAAAAGTTTGTTAAACATACAAAACGAGAAGTATCAATAGATTATATACAAAAAGTTGTTTCAGAATACTTCCAAATGGATGTAGAAACACTTCAGTCCAAAACTAGGAAACGTCATATTGTTCAAGCAAGACAACTGGCAATGTATTTTGCTAAAAAATATACAAAAGCTTCTTTAGCTAGTATTGGAAGTCAAATTGGAAAAAGAGACCACGCTACTGTTCTTCATGCTTGCAAAACAGTAGACAATTTAACATTTACCGATAAACAGTTCAGAAAGTACGTCGAAGATCTCAATCAAAAGCTAACTTTATAGTTAACTGATTGATGAAAATAGGAAATGTACTTATGGTTTGCCTTGGGAACATTTGCAGATCGCCACTCGCGCAGAGGATTTTTGAGCACTACAGTAAACACTTACCAATCAAAGTAGATTTGGCGGGGACAGCCAATTATCATTCTGGAAACACTCCAGACCCCAGAAGTATCAAAACCGCTCAAAAACATAATATTAACATTGCAAATCATGAGTCTAGACAGTTTCTGATTTCTGATTTTAGAACATTTGACTATATCTACGTAATGGATAAAGAAAACTTAAAAAACATTTTAAAACTTGCTCAATCAGAAACAGATAGAAAAAAAGTTAAATTATTACTAGGATTTTATGAGGTTGAAGATCCTTTCTATAGAGCGGACCAAGGATTTGAAGTAGTTTATTATAAAATTGAAAAAGCCTGTAAAAAGATTATAACGTCATGGAAACACTAGAATCACCCGTTAAAAAAGGCATTTTATATTTAATACCCTCTCCATTAGGAGAAAACGCGCCAATGGAAGTCCTCCCCCTCACTGTAAGGCAGGTAATTGAAGAAGTTAATCATTTCATAGTTGAAAATGAAAAAGATGCCAGAAGCTTCATTAAACGCATTAGTCCCAAGAAAGATCAAAACAATCTTCAATTATATCTTTTAAACAAATTTACATTAGCTGAAGAGATAATAACCTATTTAGACCCTATTCAAGATGGTGTTGCGATGGGAGTGATTTCTGATGCAGGATGCCCAGGAGTTGCAGATCCAGGTGCTGAAATTGTGAAAATGGCTCATCGTAATAACATAACAGTTAGACCATTGGTTGGACCTTCTTCGGTTTTAATGGCTATTATGGGGTCTGGCTTAAATGGACAGAATTTTGCTTTTAACGGATATCTTCCTATAGATAAATCAAAAAGAAAGAAAGAAATAAAAAAAATTGAAAAAAAATCTTTTGATTATAACCAATCTCAACTATTCATTGAAACTCCCTACCGAAATGATCAAATGCTTCAAGATCTTCTAAAAACATTAGATCTGAATACAGAATTATGTATTGCTTGCGAAATTACACTACCTTCAGAATACATAAAAACTAACACTGTAAAAAAATGGAAAAAAATTAAAGTATCACTTCATAAACGACCCGTAATTTTTATTATACATAAAGATCCATTATCTATATAATTTTTGATTATTGATCCAACGATAATATACTTTACTGTTTATAATATGCTGATAATATGTTTTGGAAAAAGTATGATATCCAGGATTTTTGGGATTCGCTACAAAGTATAAATATTTATGAGATTCTGGTTCTAAAACTGCTTCAATAGAACTTAAATCTGGCATCGTTATGGGGCCAGGAGGAACCCCTTTAAATTTATAGGTATTATATGGAGATTTAATTCTTAAATCTTCCTTTAATACTCGTCTAATTATAGTATCAAAATTCTGAAACTTATCCTTTAAGGCATAAATAACAGTTGGATCGGCTTCTAGTCGCATTCTTTTCTTCAATCGATTATGGTATACAGCTGCAACTTTAGCTCGTTCATCAATTTTAATAGTTTCTTTTTGAACTATTGCGGCTAAAGAAATAACTTCTAAAGGGCTTAAGTTGTTTATTTTTGCTTGTTCTAATCGCTTAGGATTCCAAAATCGATTATATTCTTTTAACATTCTATTTCTAAAATTTTCCGGGCTTATATTCCAAAAAACTTTGTAAGAGTTTGCAAGATACATTGACAGAGCATTTTGTTCGGTAAAATTATTTATTTTAAGAAATCCAGGATCCTTAAAAGTATTAAGTAAAATCAAACTGTCGGCAAGTATTTGTTTTGAAATTCGTCCTGCAAGGTTCTCAAGACGTTCTTGGTTATTAAAAACAACTTTAATAGGTGTGTTTTTCCCTCTTAAAATATTTATTATTTCATGGTTATTTAATCCTTTCGTTATGATATACTTTCCTCCTTTAACTCGACCTGAATAACCTTTTTTTGATGCAGCTAATTCAAAATCATCTACAGAGACCAAAAGGCTATTCATACTATCAACTACTTCCTTAAAAGATGAATTATTACTTATAAAAATAGAAGATTCTGAATTTTTAAAGGCTGTGTTTGACTTAAAAAAGATTCGATAAAATGAGTAAGTAAAATATACTCCAATAAATATCCCTACAAGCACTATTAGATTTAATATGTTTTTTCTATGCATCTAAAAATTTTTGAACAATAATTTCATGATGGAATTCGTTCTTATTAAGAATTCCTTGACCTTTTATTTCTATTTCTATATATCCTGCTGATCTAAATAGCTTTCGGCTAGGTTCATTATTACTTATAATGCCTGCATATAGCTGATGTATATTTGTGTCTTTAAGTGCTCTTATTTCTAATAATTCTAACCCCTTTTTGGCATAACCATTCCTTCTCCACTTATCTATTATAACAATACCAACGGCTGCTCGTGAATTATTCTTCTCGTAATCAAAAAGGTCCACTAAACCCAACCTATTCGATTGTGAATCTATTAAAACAAAACGCTTTTGACCTGAAGTAACAATATCTTGTTTTGAGTTTTCAATATGCATTTTTAAAACATCTTTAGTAAATGGTTTTTTTGTGTCTGAATATTGCCATAGCCTGGGATCATTTTCTATTAGTTTTAGAAATTCAAGATCAGATGATTCTAAGTCTCTTAAACAAAGATTAATACTCATAATTAAATCTTAATAGTTCCAATGAAAACTTGCACAGCAGGACCCGATAAAAATATCTGAGAATATTCATTTTCATTAACATGAAATTTGACTTCTAATACCCCACCCATTACTTCTATTTCAATATTATTAGAATTGGTTTTTTTTGTTTTATGCATTGCAATAGCGACTGCTGTCGCTCCTGTTCCACAAGAAAGTGTTTCGTCTTCAACCCCACGTTCATAGGTTCGTATCATAAATCGATTTTTATTAACTTGTTCTACAAAGTTAATATTTGATCCGCCTCTATTATAAGCAGCGCCTTCTCTTATTCTTTTCCCATTATTAAAAACGTCAAATATTTTTAAATTCTCAACCAACTCGACATGATGTGGAGAACCTGTGTCTACAAAAGTATGACCATTAAAAGTTTTGATCTCATTAACATCATTCATTTGTAAAGAAACAATTCTTTTTTTTATAGATGCGAAATGTAAACCATCTATCGCTTCAAAGGTAGTTTCGTTCTCAATAATCTTAAGATATTTAGCGAAATTTACTGTACAACGACCACCATTCCCACATAAAGAACCTTCTAATCCATCTGAATTGTAATAACACATTTTAAAGTCTGAAATATCTGAATTTTCAAGCAATATCAATCCATCTCCTCCAATTCCAAAACGACGATTACAGAGTTTTTCTATCAAATAAATATTTTCTTTAGGAAATGTTTTGATACGATTATCAATTAAGATAAAGTCATTTCCTGTTCCTTGATATTTGTAAAAAAGTTGTTTCATATAATTTCAAATTTACATACTATTTTTTGTTAGTACTAGATGTTAAAAACACGTTAAATAGAGAGCGTAGTAACAAAGTGTTTTCTAAATTTGTAATTAATTTATATCTCATGAAAGCAATATTAAAAACCTGTTTAGTATCTATCATTAGCTCATGTCTGACTTTTATGCTCCTGATTTCATACTATATTCCCCAAAAAAAAACAAATACTGAGAGTGTAAAACCAATATCCTCAATAAATTATATCCCTAATATAACAAAAAATAGTTCTGCTCCTTCTGATTTTGTTGTAACTGCAAACAAAAGTATTGGTGCTGTTGTTCATGTAAAAAATATTACTGACGGAACTAGTTATATGGATTATTTTTTAGGCCAAAATAAAAGATCTCGAATTGGAACTGGATCTGGAGTTATTGTTTCTCCTGATGGATATATAATGACTAATAATCATGTTATCGAAGATGCAACATCAATAGAAGTAACAACAAATGACAATAAGCGATATATTGCAACTCTTATAGCAACTGATCCAATAACCGATATTGCTGTTCTTAAAGTAAATGCTGATAAACCGCTACCCTACCTTTTCTTTGCGGATTCTAATGACACTAAAATAGGAGAATGGGTTTTGGCTATTGGAAATCCATTTAACCTAAACTCAACAGTAACTGCAGGCATTATTAGTGCTAAATCAAGAGACTTAAACGAACGAGATTCTAAAAACCAATCCTATATCCAAACCGATGCTGCTGTAAATATGGGAAATAGTGGAGGGGCACTTGTAAATATTTCAGGAGAATTAATTGGAATAAATACCGCTATAAGCTCAATAAGCGGAGGTTTTGAAGGATATTCGTTTGCAATTCCAAGTAATATTGCTCGTAAAGTTTTTGAGGATCTTGTTGAATTTGGGAGTGTTAAAAAAGGATTAATTGGAATTTATGGAACTCCAATAACGCCTGATTTAGCATCGTCAGAAAACTTAAGCCTATTAGAAGGAGTTTATATAATTGATATTCAAAAAGGAATGGGAGCTGAAAAAGCAGGTTTATTAGAAAAAGATATCATTATACAAATTGATGACATTAATATCAAAACTTTTTCAGATCTCACAGGATACATAGAAAGCAAACATCCTGGTGATAAAGTCATTGTTAAATATTATAGAAATAATGAGGTTAAAACTTCGATTGTAACACTAGAGGTTGTTAAGCAAACTAATTTTATGAAAATGACACTTGAGAACTTTTCGCCTGAAGAAAAAAGTAAAATGAATTTGAATTTTGGTCTAAAAGTAATTGAATCTGGGGATTACCTTTATGAAATAAATCCAAATTCAGTTCTGCTTAAAGTTAATGATCAACCTCTATATACCATTGATGATTTACGCCAATTTAGCCTTAACAACATCCGAAATTTAGAATATCTGAGCCCTTCAGGAGAAAAAGAACGCATATCTTTTAGATAAATCTAATTTGACTTAGTTTCTTAATCATCATCATTTACGATTTAATTTAAAAAAAATGCATCTTTGTAAATCAAAGATTTATCATGCGGATTGACATTATTACTTTATTTCCAGAACTAATTAGAAGTCCTTTCGAAGCTTCCATTGTAAAACGAGCCATTGATGGAAATAAAGTTGATATTGTATTTCATGATCTTCGTGATTATACTGGGTCTAAACACAAACAAGTTGATGATGCTCCTTATGGAGGTGGACCAGGTATGGTAATGATGATTGAGCCTATTGACAAATGCATCACTAAGCTAAAATTAGAACGGACCTATGATGAAATCGTTTATATGACCCCAGACGGAGAACAGTTGAATCAAAAAATTTCAAACAAATATTCTTTGATGCAAAATATAATTATTTTATGTGGACATTATAAAGGAGTTGATCAACGTGTTCGTGATCATTTAATAACCAGAGAAATATCTATTGGAGATTTTGTTTTATCCGGAGGTGAACTTGCTGCTGCTGTTTTTTGTGATAGTATTATTCGATTAATTCCAGGTGTTTTAGGAAATGAATCCTCTGCATTAAATGATAGTTATCAAGATAATTTATTGGCTGCTACAATATATACTCGTCCTGCAAAATATAATGGCTGGGAAGTTCCAGTAATTTTAACTTCAGGAAATACTCCCGCTGTGGAACTTTGGAGAGAAGAGAAAGCTTTTGAAAGAACTATAAAACTTAGACCTGACTTATTAAAGGATTAAAAATGAAATAAAAATTTATTCATTTAAAAGTTATAAAGCTAATTTTATTTTTTGGTTTGTAAAAAATATAACTGATTGCGAGGTTGTGAAGAAGACATTATAAATTATATATTTATACTCATAACTGAGTATAATCAAATAGAAGACGTCTCTTTAAACAACTATTGTAATACTTATATTTCAACAAGTGAGAACCATCGATTAGAATACTCTCATAATCCATATACCTTCTTCCCTATTCTCAATGTCAATTGAATTCCACAAGAAAAAAGCTCAGAATAATCAACAGCCTTTTTGTTATTTGTGAATATCAAACCATAAGAGATCACTATGTTTAATACTTAAACTATTGTCCAATTTTCAAGCTTGGTAGCTAATACCGTATCGAATATTAAATTTTATAAAAGTTTTATTGATTTTTTTTTAAAAAAAAGTAAAACTAAAATAAAATTATTGGTACTTTTGCACTCGCTATATAACCTCTGACGAAAATCGTGCATGTTGTTTGTCAATACTATTTAAGATTATCTAATGGAACCATTAATTAACTTTGTTCAGGATGAATTCATCAAAAAGAAAGAATTTCCTTTATTTTCAGCTGGAGACACAATCACAATTTATTACGAAATCCGAGAGGGAGAAAAAGTAAGAACCCAGTTTTATAGAGGCGTTGTTATTCAGATTAAAGGAACCGGGTTGTCTAAAACTTTTACAATTAGAAAAATGTCAGGTGAAATTGGCGTAGAGCGTATCTTCCCAATTAATCTTCCTGCACTTCAAAAAATTGAAGTTAACAAACGTGGAACTGTCAGAAGAGCCCGCATTTATTACTTCAGAGAATTACGTGGTAAAAAAGCTCGTATAAAAGAGCGCCAGTACAAATAATTTTAAAAAAGGTCGCTGTAGCGGCCTTTTTTATGAACTAAAGTTAAACACTATACTTCAATATATTTACTCGAAGTATGATTTAAAATTACAAAAATGTCTAAAATAAAAGTTGCTAACCCAGTAGTTGAAATCGATGGAGATGAAATGACTAGAATCATCTGGAAGTTTATCAAAGAAAAATTAATTTTACCTTATATAGACGTTGAACTTCTTTATTACGATCTTGGAATAGAAAATCGCGATGCAACCAATGATCAAATTACGGTTGATGCTGCCGAAGCAATAAAAAAACACAATGTTGGAATTAAATGTGCTACTATAACTCCAGACGAGGATCGTGTTGTAGAATTTAATTTGAACAGAATGTATCGTTCTCCAAATGGAACGATCCGAAATATTGTAGGTGGTACTGTTTTTAGAGAACCTATTATCATGAGTAACGTACCTCGCTATGTTCAGGGATGGACTAAACCTATTTGTATCGGTCGACATGCTTTTGGAGATCAATATAAAGCGACAGATACCGTAATTACTGGCAAGGGTAAACTTACTATGACATTTACCCCAGATGACGGTAGTGAAGCTCAATCATGGGAAGTATACGACTTCCAAGAAAACGGCGTTGCAATGTCTATGTATAATATCGACAGTTCTATATTTGGTTTTGCTCGTTCTTGTATGACACGAGCTCTAGACAAGGGATGGCCGCTTTTCTTGTCTACAAAAAATACCATTATGAAAGCTTACGATGGTCGTTTTAAAGATATTTTTCAAGAAGTTTTTGATTCAGAATTCAAAGACAAATTTGAAGAAGCAGGTATAACGTATGAGCATCGTTTAATTGATGATATGGTCGCTGCATGTATGAAATGGAGCGGAGGTTTCGTTTGGGCTTGTAAAAACTATGATGGGGATGTACAATCTGATACTGTAGCA
>MDSY01021312.1_pt1 | contig 27885 bp, 25 predicted proteins | sample 811131 | NCBI WGS metagenome assembly MDSY01 (sample SAMN05326643, study PRJNA326480) | marine metagenome | isolation source: seawater | place: Atlantic Ocean: South West | collected 2010
AAGAAACATTCGCACCGCCACATGATTGGCATTACGGATTCTTGAATTGATTGGGTAATCTGCCTTTGGATTCTAGAGCGTCTCTTACTTTTGGAGTAAGTAATTGCACTTCACGGTTCCTCGCTATCAGCGAAAGTAAATACCATCCTACTGAAAGTATAGGCGTAGCAACTAAAATCGTTAGACTGAACCATATCATAATATTTGCACTAGCAATACCCCAGGCCCAATATCCTACGGCGATTAAAGTTAGAACCAATAGAACCCTTGAAGCCTCACTGGGCGTAGACCAACCTCGGTGATCCATGCGTGGACCAAACACCCTATCCACCCAACTCATGATACGAATTTATTGTATTCGCTTTTGAATGACTGTTTATCACAACCGGATGGTTAATCTCCAGAAGTTAGCAGGAACAATCCCTGCGATGATGAGCGCACTTGAGCGGACTGCTGTTTCAGTGACGATTGATGGGCGAACTGAGCGGGGACTTTTCTTTCAATGGTAACCTTGGTTTAGGTCATAGGCAGTGTGGAATATATGCAAGGGGTAGCAACACCACTTACACCTCCTCCCAAAGGTCTTGCATTAGCTAGTAAATCTACCACGTGGAGCGTCATTTGGAGAATGCTAGGAATCGTAGTTTTACTATATGTTATAGCGCAATTGGGAGTTGCAATTCTGTTCGGGCTTATCACTGGTGAATCTGAAATTGCAATATTTTCTACTATTTGCCTAATCCCATTGCTGTCAATATTTTTGTTCGCTAGAAGGCCGAAATTAACACATGTCATCATTGCAACACCAGACCAACTTGGAAGTAAGCAACACCCCCTTACTGGTTCCAGAGTTTTACAAACACCAGTTCCCACCACATTTGCTCACCATTTAATTCGAGATTCGCCACCGTTAGAAATGCCGCCTACATCGACATTATGGATTGTTTTTTGTGCTACAATAATTGCAGCTTTCCTAGGATTACTTCCGATGATGCTTAGCAATGAGCCAATTTGGATTTTCCTAGCAATACTTGTAGGTGTGCCCGCTTGGTTGTTAGGATTCTCACTTCCAGTTCATGCATGGTGGGCATTTTCAAATAGACATTTTCAATTATTAACCAACAAGAGAGAAGGCGAAAAGATGCTGATTGCCGGGATGTTATCGACATTCCCAGCTCTAGTAATCAACTCTTTACTATTCCCATTTTTACTAATTTCAATCGGTATTGAATCGATGGAACCAGGAACTATTGGAGAGTTTCTCCTTTTATTCATAAGTGCGCCAGTGGGTGAAGAAATATGCAAAGCCGCTTTCGTTCTCAGTCTGTATCGATTGATTGATTCACCAAAGAGAGGATTCCAAATCGGATTCTCTGTAGGACTTGGCTTTGCTCTTCTTGAGAACTTACAGTATATTCTGGGTTCATTTGGAGCAGGTCAATATTCCGCTATCACCTTTTCAGCAACTACGATAGTAAGAGGAATTGGATCTATTCCTGGTCACGCATTTTGGACCGGACTATCTGGGGTTTCAATCGGTTGGTACTTGTGTATGAAGCGGGGAGTATACGTTGGGAGATTAAACGAAGACACGACCAGGTGGGTTGTATTTGATGGAGATTCCGGACAAGTTATCAACTCTGAACCGGAATTGTCTGCAATGGGTAGGACTGTTCGTGGCTGGTTGTACAAACCGCCAAACAAAGTATGGAACTTACCACAATCGCCGATTGTAGGAATTTCTTTGGCGATAATGGGTCATGCACTATGGAATGGGAGTAGTTGGGTTGTTAGTTGGTTATTCAATAGCACAGACATAGTTGTGCAATTAATTGCACAATTAGCTTGGATTGCGATTATGATAATTGGGTTATGGATTGTAGGAAGAGAGATATTGGCTGCAGTAATGCATCTTCCGTCCTAGTAATTTATTTCTCAAACCCAATTTAACTGTCACAAAATAGGGAGAAGGTATAGACGGTGTCTAATGTTGGACCATATGAGGCAAAGTGATGATTGACATCATGCAACCCGGTTTGACAGAGGGAAACCTCTTGGTCACATTCGGAATTGTAGGAGTGTTGGTCTTAATCTCAGAGAAGTACAGAGTGCTTGACAGACTCGGGGTTTATGCGGCTGCTGCACTAGGATTAGTTGTTGGTGGATTGGGTCATTGGACTTGGCTAGTCATACTTTTGGGATTCCTTGGGACATCTCACAAAGCAACAAAGTGGAGATTTGATGAAAAAGCTGCTAAAGGCCTTTGTGAATCTATCGACGGACATCGAAGTTGGGGTAATGTAGTAGCAAACGGAGGATTACCTGGCTTAGTTGCTATTTTTTCATGGTGCTTAGGAGATCATGAGAATGGACTTTGGATATTCGCAGCATCAGTTGCCGTAGCAGCGGCTGACACATTTGCTTCAGAAATAGGTTGTCTTGACGATAGGGTTAGGATGATTACTACATTCAAAAAGTGTGAAGCTGGATTGAATGGTGGGTTTTCTCCAAATGGCCAAATGGCCGCCGCAGTGGGCTCAATAATCATAGCAGCACTCGCATTTGTTTCAAATCAAAATTACGAATATGCATTGGTTGTAGCCGTCATCGGATGGATGGGTTGTCAAGTTGACAGCCTTCTTGGAGCACTATTAGAAAATCGTGGTTTTATGACAAAAGGAACTGTAAACGCTGCAGCAATTACATCTGGAATTATTGCAATGTGGTTGTATCTAGGTACCCCACATCTATGATGTGGTTTCTTCAACCCGGAGTGCTTGGGTCTGAACATGCAGGGGAGGTGGATTGCACTATTTGCACTACTGTGCATCTTAATCCCAACTGTTGGTCCACTGATTTCTAACGCATCTGCTGCTGACGAAACCTATGAGCCTGGTTTCGTAGAGTGGGATGTTAATAACAATCACAGAATTTACATTAGTGGTACTGCTAATGATGTTAATTTGACTCGTGATTATCAAGGTGCATCAATGGGTAATATTGGAATTACAGCGGGCCAGGGTGATTCGATTGGACCACTTTCAATGCCGCCTTTGGAAATGGGATTTAATGGAACATTCAACATCTCTACCTATGTGGCCGCTTACGTACAAGCAGGAACTGGTCTTCCTCTAGCCCAATGTAGAACAAATAACCCTGTGACTATTGATACACAAATACAGATTGGCGATTACTCATATTCCTCTACTGTTACTGATTTCGTCTACGAAAGTTCAGCAGATGCTCACAATATGACCGCTGATTTTCAAATGGCAAATATTACTGCAAGGCCAGGGGACATCATAACCTACTCTATGTCTGCATCAACAAATTGTCTAGCAAACATCAATATTGAGTGGGGTGGATCCAATGAGTTTAGTGGAGGAATTGTAATTCAAGGTGATTTGTTCTCACCAGATGTTGAAGTCACTGTAGATGACTCAAAACTGGCTCACATTCAACTGGTTGCAACACTACCATGGGGATTTGATGATTTAGATCAGGATTATACATCAATGAACATTTACGGCCCATTACAACCCGATGAAAAGAGAGTTTTCGACGATGATATGCGTCCTGAAGGATTCACTGCAACCAGCCCGTATGTTGAGAGAAACGACGATATGGGAAGACCAGCCAAAGTATTTACAGGAATTAATGCGCTGCCTGCAGGGGACAATGTCCTAGTCATTTGCTTGAAGACAATCGATAGTCAAAACCTGAATGAAAATTGTGATCATGAAGGGTTGATTCGATTCAATGTTGAAGAGGAAATAGATCCGATGGCTAGTGCATTCTTGTGGTTATCAATTTCAGGGTTTGTATCTGTTATCGCATACTTATTTACATTGATTCGACAAGGTATTATCCTCCCATTACCCCTTATGGGGGCCTTGATTGTGATGGCTTTATTGATGATACCCTTGGCTAGCGACATACCGGATTTAGGAGGAGAGGCGATAGTAGCAGAAGATGCACGTGCCCCCTCGTTCATTCTCCATCAGAATGGAAATGGTTCTGTATCATTAGATGAATTACTCGATGGTAAAGAAGCCGTCATCATTGGAATTTCCCTCCCTGCATCTATCAATGCTATCGATCAGACAAAACAAATTGAGAATGCTGTTGACAGATTAGATGGTAGAGTTAGCGCTGTTCAAATCGTTACTGGTGAAAATGTAAGAATGGATGATTTAGGGACCATTGCAAATATCACTAATGCCACTTGGCCGATATTAATTGATGATGGAGAAAGCCGATTTGCAAAACGTATGCCGATGGGGGTATCAGATTCTATCGTAATAATCGACTCATCAGGCCACGTTACTTATTCAGTCAGTGGAAGTTCAAGTTCTGAAAATTTAGTAGATGCAGTCGAATCAATAGGGTTCGGTGGCAAGCAATCTATTCTTTCAACTCTAGGATTGTTTTGGGGACCGGGTCTAGCAATGCTGCTAGTAGCATTACCAAGAAAGAGTTACGAGGCTCCTGAGGAAGCAATGCCACCGGGTTCACTTTGGGGAAGTGTCGCACTTGCTGGAGGATTAGGATTCCTAATGGTAAATTTAGCATCTTTAATTATGGCTTTTATGCCAAGTGATAACGATTTCAGAACGTGGGTTGACCTAGCGCTTATTGTCTGGTTTGTAACTGCTGCAATTCGGGCTGCAAGAAGCGGAACACCATGGGAAATTAAATTCATAGCTAAGCGCCTTCATAATCTATATTCTAAGGGATTCAGAGACTGGAGGGATATTGAAGATGTCGAAAGAGACCTTCTAATCGGCTTCTGGATGGGTTGGTTCATTCTACTAGCATACCCTGCTCTGCTACCGCAAGGTGTTGCTGCTACAACAATGGTGGGCGGAATTAATTATCTGTTTGGTCCAATTTTGTTATTGATACACATTTTAGCTGCTGGAGTTCTAACTTTGATTATCAGATTCGTCGCTTCATGGGGAGGACCTCTTTCTCGAGCATTCGGTTCATTTGGCTCCGGTCCATTCTCGGAAGCATTGGGTTGGGCACTGATTCCAATTTCATTGTGGGCTTTGGCAAATGGAATCATTCATGCCAGTAATATTGGATTGTTTTGAGTGTTAAGTATGGCAAAGATTGGCCGTGAACATTTGCCCTTTCCAATGCCTGAAAGGTCTCATTCTCTAGTTCAAGAATGGCGTAACCTCAGTTTTATGCATTGGGAAGTCGATATCGACAAATTACGACCACACATCCCTGAGGGTTTGGAAATTGATTTGTTTGAAGGTAAAGCATATGTTGGAACTATTCCATTTCTTATGAAAAACGTCAGGCCACGTTTACTTCCAACAGTACCAGGGATCTCTACATTTCCAGAATTTAATGTAAGAACCTATGTGACAAAGAACGGAAAGCCAGGCGTTTTATTCCTTACCTTAGAAGCACAAAGCCGGGTGACTTGCTGGTATGCCCCCCTATCTTACGGGTTGCCTTATCGCTATGCTAAATGCCAATTAGACATCACGCCTGAAAAGTATTCTTGGAAATCTAAACGTTCTAGTGATGGTGTAGAGTTAGAAGGCGAATGTATTGCTATTGGAGAAAAACGACAGGCCGAAAAAGGAACTTTAGAAGAATTCTTATTCGAAAGATATTCACTTTATACCGAACATAAAGGGAAATTGAAAATGGCTTATACCTTACATGCGCCATGGACTTTTAGGGATGCAGAAGCAAGAGTGGTGAAGAACTCTCTAACTGAATCATATGATTTAGGAATAGATGTAATGAATCCTCAGCATGTGCACTTATCTGAAGGCGTATACGTTCATACTTGGCCAATTGGAGAGTTGAAACAATGACTGATAGAGATTTTTTACTCTTAGATGGTGACTGCGGATTGTGTCACCGTTTGGCGGTATTCATTGACAAAAGGCTGGCTAAGGGCAAAGATTTGGGCTACAGACCGATATTATCAGAAGATGGGCAAGCAATGATCGCAACATTTCCTAAGAAACAACAAGATGTGGATTCGGTATATCTTGTTAGAAATGGGAAATCATACATTCGTTCAGCAGCAGGGATTCGCAGCCTCCTCTACATGCGGTGGTACTATTCGATGTGGTTTCCAGTTCTATGGCTAATCCCATTACCAATAAGGGATATTGGTTACCGAATTATAGCAAAATACAGACACAAATTCTTCAAAAAACCAGCAACATGCTTATTCAGAATTGATTGATCTAGGAACTGGTATTGCAGACATCAGATGTACACAATGGTGTTTCATAGTACGTTCTAGTATCTGGATCAAAGACATCAAGTTGAAGGGTTGAACCTGAATTAACCACGTTAACAACCGTGGATGCAGCGGATGGAAGGTAATCCTCACCAGTACTGCGTAAGGTTAGACGGATGGTGTGACCGGCTTCGATTTCAACATCCATTGCGAAAAACTCCATCACTGCTGTAATGTCCTCTAATAGAGGAGTCCATGCCTGTTCTTGTGAACCTCCAGCATGGTAACGTAAGTCCATTATTGCATGACCGATGTGAATACATGTTCCTTCGTAACAATCTTCCATAAGAGCGTAAATTTGACCACCAACTGTTGCAGTATTGACGTTTATGTGTAGACGAGGTGTTCCACCAAAGTACAGGGCTTCTTCAAGAGGTGGAGTCTCATAAACAGGTCCAGAATTAGCGTCGGGAAGAATTGTGTTTCCGCCCCCGTTTGCGGCAAGTTCAGAACTACCTAACTCCCACAATATCTCATCTGTATTAGACATTGGATAGCGGTCTTCAAATCGCCAGTCTCCTTGATTAGACTGAATTTCAACTCCAAGCCATGGTTGTGGTCCTTCTTCTTTCAGATAGTAAGTGAACCATTCCAGTAGATCTTGCATCCAATCCATTCGAACCATTTCAGGGAAGGCTTCTCTCCCCCTTCCATCGTCACTACGGTCATACATTTGTTGCGGACGGTCGGGATAATCGTGGTCCCATTGACCGAACAGTCCCTTTGCTTCGATATCAGCATCATACAATTTGTTAATTGTTGGAATAGCCATATGTGGGTCAACGTTCCAGTCATGCATCCCTTGAATTAGATATACACTGCCTTCGTAATTTTCTAGAACTCTGTCCAAGAAATACCTCTCACCCCAGTAGTCTCCAGCGGCCTCACTACCCCAAGCCCAAGCAGCACCACCGGTTGCAGGGCCTGCGAGATAATCGGGACACATGTTTCCAGCATCCTCCAAATCTCCATCGATTCCATATGACCCATATACGCCATTATGCATTATTGGAGCACGAGCTTCACTACTACCGTTACGCCACATCAATTCCATCACACCGATTAATCCGGAGATAGGAACAATTGTTGTAAGGTGTTCATTTCCAAACATTGCTGCTTGCCAAGGAGTTGAACCATCGTAGGATTTCCCAATCATTCCAACATTTCCATTACTCCAATTTTGACTTCCAAGCCAAGTAACTGCAGCATCAACTCCTAATTGCTCTGCTGTGCCCATCAGATCCATACAGTGGTTTGACCTGCCAGTACCCATAACAGAAACTTGAGCAAAAGCAAAACCATGAGGTACTATTTGTTCCAAAATCATAGTCCCAAGCCAGGTCCCTGGTTCTTCGATTCCAGGAGTTTCTACAGATGCTTCGTCGAAATAAGGTCCAAATTCTGCAATTACTGGTACTGTAGTTCCCTCCGGAACATCTGGAATCCATACTGCAAGGCTTACCTTGCCATTAGGGGCTGCTCCACCTTCTTCTATCGGTAACTCAAAATCAACGAAATGGTGGGTGCCAGACCACAACTTCGCACCGTCAGGTCCGGTTAGAGTTCCGTTTTCAAGGATGTAAGAATGGCTGCCTTCTGTAACGAAGTTCTGTTTGTAGCGGTCTTCGATTGAAACGTATTCTTCAATAGATTCTTGTATTGCTTTATCTTCAAGAGGAGCACCAATTACTCTACTTACTAACAAGAATACAATAGCTACGGCGATAGTTGTTCCCAACATTGCGTTAAGATTACGTTTTTCTGTTTTGGTCGATGACTCGTTTCCGAGTAACTCAGCCTCGAGTATTTCTTCGCCCATATACCGCTGAAACGTCACTCACTCATCATATTGATGTCGGTTCGGACATATTTTGTAATTTTAAAACTAGAAAATAATGACAATTCCAAGATTTTATTCGTGTTATTCATACGAAGGATTGACAATGATTAACTAAATCCTTGGTGTTTAATGAGCACAAAAAAGCAGCGGATTGTAAATCAACCAAGAATTTGGTCAATAAGCCGAAGAACACTGATGAACCAATGTCCTAGAGCATGGATTCTAAAGTATGGATTTAGTAAAAGAAAGAAGTTTTTCAATCAGCATCTTAGTAAAATAGCAGATTGGTCCACACCATGGAGATTAATGCAAAGGGCATTGAGGGGGGTAATCATCGAGCGGATTGATGCTTTTTCAAAAGAAAAAGATTGGATAGAAAATGACCTAGCATCTAAGATTAGGCATCGAATAATTGGTGCCATAAAACGGCAAAAGGCTGTAATTGATTTTGTAGAGGTAAGAATTGGAGAAAGAAGTGATTTACGAAATAAGGTTAGTTCTAAAGAAATAGATAGATTGGTAGAAATTGCATGCTATCGTTATCATGCAGTGATTAAATCAAAACCAATATCTGAAATATTACAAGGCAAAATAGCAGAGTGGTACACTTTTTCTAGACTAGACAAAACCAAATTAGATGGTTTCGAGTTACATATCTCACCGGATCTTGCTTGGCGTAGTGGAAGTACGTGGCATTTGATGAGATTCACAGTTCAAGGTGTAGCAAATCCAGGTGATGACAGACGCCTTGAGAATATTGCAATGGTCATGTGGGCAATGTTGAAAAATGGCATTCCAGCAAATGCTGAACGTTATATCGTCGAGAATTTATATTGGAGTAGAGGAAGATGGAAAAGATGGAATGAAAGAGCAAATCAAAGACTACTAGATGATGCAATCAAAATGATTCATAGCGATATGAATGCTATGGTCGACCTGCATGACAGGCTAGGAATTGCATGTGATTTATCGCAAATTCCATTATCGAAAAGTAAGCGGTTTTGTCAAAAATGTGGACATAGAGACACATGCCCAGGTGGTGAAGACTTAGAGCGAGCAAAATTAGAGCAGTCTGCTCTTGAAATGTCTAAGTACTCCCATAAGAGAAAAATAAGCCATAACTAGGAATCCGGTTTAGGATTAGTTTCCGCAACCGCAACTTGGAATCTCACATGCTTCTACCTTGACCTCTTCGACCTTGGCTACAGCTTGTTCGACCTTCTCTTTCTTGGGCCTTTTCTTCAAGCCAGATGGAATTCGAGATTTGCGCTGAGTTTGAACTGTTCGTCGACTCATAAACATACGACGAGGCTCCTATGTTTGAAGATTGTCCCTAGCTACTTCTAGGAAATCGTAATCAAACGAATTGAAGGCTAACAGTAAGCGGATATGCCAAAATTGTGGACATAGAGATACTTGCCCAGGTGGTGAAGACTTAGAGCGAGCAAAATTAGAGCAGTCTGCTCTTGAAATGGCAAAGGCATCAAAGTTGTGAAATTAGATCTGCTAAGACTGCTGCTGGGTCATTAGCCTTAGTAACCCCACTAGCGAGAAGAACACCTTCTGCACCAAGTGCGATCGCAGTAGCAACATCTTGTCCATTCTTGACTCCAGCACCACATAGAATTCGCACATTCGGATTTACTTCCTTAACAGCAGCAACCGTATCACTAACGATTGAAGGATCTGCGCTTGTCACTGAGATATCGCCTCCAATCAGTTCAGGAGGCTCTACTGCAATGAAAGTGGGTCCTAACTCGGCCAATGCTCGAGCCTCGGTAACATCAGCAGCACAAGCACAAATTGGAAAACCATCTGGAAGCATTGCCATCAAATCTCTAACGTGGTCGATTGAAACTTTGTGTTCAGCGTGATTGATGATGGTTCCAACTGCACCTCTTGCGATTGCGGTTTCTGGCTCTAACCAACCCGTGTGTGAACCTTGTCCCACCGGATCTAGATGCTGCGACCAAACTTCAAGACCATCGATTGCACTGACAGCGGATAAATCGAATGCACTGACAACTGCAACCATTCTAGCATTGGTCTGAATACTAGCCATTTGCTTTCCTAACCGCTCTGCTGCACTAGCTAAAGCCGAGGTATAGGTTTTGAAATTGACAACTACTAATGGGGCTTCCATAGGTAAGCGACAGTGCAACTCCTTTTTGGAGACTGCGATTCAAAAGGTACCTTCGCTCTGTATATGACCGGGTGGAACCACCGAGCGATTACCAACTACAACTCCAGAAAGTTGAGAATCTCTACCGATTACTGCATCTTCGCCTATCAAGCAATTCTTGACATTTGCTCCCGATTCGATTCTTGCACCACGTAGTAGAGTAGAATCTGAAACTTCACCTGCGACTACACATCCAGTTTGGACCATCGAATTACGAGCGATTGTTCGCTTACCTTCATGCCATGAGCCTTGAGAAATTGAACCACTTTTGTATCTCTTTTCGCTTATGCAACGAAGTACTCCATCATGCCAACTAGTAGGAGTTCCAGCATCTATGAAGTAACCGTCGAATGTGAAACCCGCCAGGCTTCCTTCTTCAGCGAGTATAGGGAATACATCTCTTTCAAGACTATGCTTTCGGTTTGGCATTATATCAAATATATCATCTTCTAGTAAATATGAACCTGCATTAATTAAATTTGAAAAAACCTCTTCAGGTTTCGGTTTTTCCTTAAATTGTGTAACACGATTGTTTTCATCCAATCCAACGATACCAAATCGAGTCGGGTCTTCAACTTCCCATAATGCCAACGTACCTTTAACTCCCATCTTAGAATGCTGTTCTAACATCGGACCGACATTTAGAGAAGAAACTACATCCCCATTAAAGCAAGCAAATCTTCCAGATACAATATCTCTGCAATTGCCTAATGCACCACCTGTACCAAGGGGTTTGTCTTCAGGAACAATTCTAACATCAAAATCTACATTTGCTTTGTCAAAGTATTCTCGAATCATGTCAACTTTGTAGCCACCTGCTACAATCACTTCATCGACTAAATCCGAGGGTACTCCTTCGACCACTCTCTCCAAAAGTGTAGCATCTAGCATAGGAAGAAGAGGTTTGGGCACATCATTGGTCCATGGACGTAATCTTGAACCCATTCCACCCGCTAGAACGACCACCTGCATGGATTGGGCGACTCACACTTGGCTATTGAAGACATCGTGAACAATACTTACAACCACAGCATAATTCAAAGAGCGGCTTTTATTCGAGGGTGTTGGGGAGAAGCATGAATATCCACGAATACCAAGGTAAAGCCCTGCTCAAAGCAGCAGGAGTGCCGATTGTAGAAGGTGTGCATTGCACTAGCATAGAACAGGCTCTTGAAGCGTATGATTCACTAGGATCTAAAATTGTGGCAGTAAAGAGTCAAATCCATGCAGGTGGACGAGGTAAAGGAACAATGTATCATCCTGAAACTCGAGAAGAAATCATGCAAGGAGGGGTTAAAATCGCATTTTCACGAGAAGAAGTAGAGACCTATGCTACAAATATTCTAGGCAATGTACTAGTCACCATACAAACTGGAGATGAAGGAAAAGTAGTCAGTAATCTGTATATTGAATCAGGCTGTGCAATCGCACACGAATATTATCTTGCACTACTAGTAGACCGTGAAGAGAAATCTGTTTTGATTATGGCATCTACAGAAGGTGGCATGGATATTGAAGAAGTAGCGCACAACACTCCAGAGAGAATTCACAAAATAAACGTCGACCCTAATGCTGGGCTCCTTGGATTCCAAAAGCGTGACCTTGGCATGGCTCTTGGCTTGTCAGGTACTGCTCTGAAATCATTTTTCAAGATGCTAGGTAATATGTATGAAATGTTCATCGCTCAGGATTGTGCTATGGTTGAAATCAATCCTTTAGTGAAAACTGAAGATGAAGAAATAATAGCCCTAGATTCTAAAATTAGTTTTGATGAGAACGCAGAATTCCGTCACAAAAACTGGGATGAATTACGAGATTTATCAGAAGAAGAAGATGTCGAAATTAGAGCGAAGGAAACTGGCCTTTCTTATGTTAAGTTAGACGGTAACATAGGATGCTTAGTCAACGGTGCCGGCCTGGCAATGGCCACAATGGACGTCATCAAGTTGTATGGAGGAGAACCTGCAAACTTCCTTGACGTCGGGGGCGGTGCTGATGAAGAGCAAGTTAAAACTGCATTTTCCATTATTCTAGAAGACCCTAATGTCAAGGGAATCCTAGTCAATATTTTTGGAGGAATTATGCGTTGTGACATTATTGCAAGAGGAGTAATTGGGGCTACACAGTCACTAGGTCTTGACGTTCCGTTGGTAGTTAGACTGGCAGGAACAAATGTAGATGAAGGAAAGGCTATTCTTGCCGCATCAGACCTTAATATCCATCCTGCTGATGACTTAGCGGAAGGAGCCCAAAAAATTGTATCTTTAATTGGAGGCGGTGAGTGAAATGGCTATTTGGATAGAAGAAGACGCTAAGGTTCTCGTTCAGGGAATTACAGGAAAGCAAGGAATGTTCCATGCTGGAAAGATGATGGAATATGGAACCAACCTCGTTGGAGGAGTAACTCCTGGAAAAGGTGGACAAGAAGTACTTGGATTACCTGTATTCAACAATATGGTCGAAGCAATTACAGAAACTGATGCTGATGCTACCGTAATCTATGTTCCTCCGCCATTTGCTGGTGAGGCGATTATTGAAGCAGCAAATGCATTTGAATCTGTTAAAGGTGAAGGAGTAATTGTTTGTATTACTGAAGGAATTCCGACTCTAGACATGGTAAAAGCTGCAGCATATGTTGCAAACCGTGCAAACGTCAGACTAATCGGCCCGAATTGCCCTGGAATCATAACACCTGGAACGACAGGTGGAGCAAAACTAGGAATCATGCCAGGACACATTCACGCAAAAGGCAGAATTGGGATTGTATCTAAGTCTGGAACTTTGACTTATGAAGCAGTTGCTCAGACTATGAGCATCGATGAAGGCCAATCAACATGTATTGGAATCGGTGGAGACCCGGTCAATGGAACTGGATTCATAGAATGCCTCGCTGCTTTCGAAGCAGACCCTCAAACTGAGGCCATTGTTATGATCGGAGAGATTGGTGGAAATGCAGAACAAGAAGCTGCTGCATGGGCCAAAGAACATTGTTCAAAGCCAATTGTAGGGTTCGTTGCAGGAGCAACAGCTCCTCCTGGAAAGAGAATGGGCCATGCTGGAGCCATTATTTCAGGCGGTAAAGGTACCGCAGAAGAGAAATTCGAAGCCTTTGAAGCAGCAGGGATTGCTTGTGCCAGAGATCCAAGTGAACTTGGACAAGTTCTTCTTGCGAGTTTGAAAAAATCAGGCTTGCGTTGATTGTTAGTCATGATTAGATAGTCGATGACTAGCTTGATGATTACCTGTTGGGATTAATCACTTAGGAGGTCCACGCTTTGGGCCACCAGGTGGACCGCCACGTTTTGGAGGACCGCCAGGACCGCCCTTCTTTGGAGGGCCACCAGGACCGCCGCCAGGAGGGCCACTTTTCTTTGGAGGACCGCCACTAGAGGGACCGCTATTGCTTGAAGGACTGCCAGGAGGACCGCCGCGCTTAGGAGGACCACCTCCCGAAGGTCCGCTATTCTTTGGAGAGCTATTAGGACCGCCACCAGGAGGGCCGCCACGCTTAGGAGGGCCACCAGGATTACCACCAGGAGGACCGCCACGTTTTGGAGGACCGCCGCTGCTGGATGGAGCGGATGGACCGCTACCACGAGATGGGCCAGGTGGACCACTACCACGTGATGGGCCAGGTGGACCGCCACGAGAAGGCCCAGGAGGATTGCCCCTAGCAGGAGGTGCGCCTCTAGATACTGGTTCTTCATGTTCTTCTTCTTCTTCTTCGAAAACGGCTCCACAATGAGGACATTCATTATCAGATTCCTTGACTAAGCCATCACAGACCTCGCAAGCAAACATCTCTTCATCGCTTTCTTCTGCAACTGGCTCTTCTGTTCCACCCACAACTCTGCTAATCGCCCCGTCTTTTGAACGGAAGAGGGCTATTTCTACAACAACATCCATTCCTTTCAGAGCGACTTCTGTTGAAATTGCATGCTCAAAGGCAGAAGATAGATCGTTAGGAGTATCCAATACCCTTCCGTCATCAACATAAGTTACATTGACGGTAAGTATTCCATTTTCGGACTTAATCTGTGGTGTCTCTACAGCAACACCGCGTTTGCGTGCTACTCGGCGAACAGCAACTTCAGACATTCTACGGAATAGTGCTTCATTTCCAGAGTCATCTTTGCCAGTACCGATAGCGCTTGCCAAAAATTCGGCTGCACTAGATTCATTTCCAGAACTCTGTAGGTGAGATGGTAACTCTCCACCAATTGAAGACAAAACGTTAGCGGCTGATTCCTGATTCATCTGCAGCCACTGACTTCTTCTTTCATTTTTGACGGTTCTTTCTGCTTCTGCGATGCGATTTACCATAGCGTCAGTAGGCGAAAGTGATGGATTTGACGAAACTGCTAATCCGCCGACAGGATTTGGATTTTCTAAGGTCCCGGAAGGAATTGCGCCACTAGCAAGAGATGGACCTCTAGCAGCAGGAGGCATGTCGCCTCTTGCCCCGCCTATGTTTGGAGTAACTTGGCCTGGCATTGGAGTCACTCCAACAGGCGGCATACCTGGAATTTGATTTGTTCCGACAGGTGGAAGACCTGGCATCTGAGAACCTGGCATAGGTGCGCCAGGCATATTTTGCGCGATTTGACCCATTAGGTCTGGCATCATACCAGGGGGCATTCCTTGACCCGGCAGTCCTTGACCCACATTTTGGTTCATAACGGCCTCGCCGGATACAACACCAAAATTTCGTCCGCCACTGACTGTTTGCCCGCCTAATCCAACGGCTCCAACGCCGGGCAGTCCCCCGGCTCGGCTCATTTCTTGACGTGCACCGCACTCAGGACAGAATATGCTGTCATCAGGTATCTCTTCAACGCAAGAGCCGCAAAGCATTCCAATCCCCTCGTAGAGGGGCTGGGTCCGTTCAAAATAAAGCCTTGCGTTGGTTTATCCCGAATAAGTACCCGGTTCGGATGAATTTTTACAAAGCCGACATCCAACTATGAAATTGCAATCGCAGGTAACAATTACAGCCCACAGGGTCAAGAACAGAGTGCCATTGCGATAAAGCGAGGGGATTGGATGTCGGTACTCATCAATGCTAAAATCGATGCATTGCTCGAAGCAACATCTCGCTCATTCTATCCAACACTCAAATATCTTCCAAAAAAGATTAGAGGTCAGATTGGTCTACTATATCTTCTAGCGAGAGTCGCGGATACAATTGCTGACTCAAAACACGGAGAAACTGATTTCCTTTTGAAAATACTTCATGATTACAATGATGTAGCACAAGGACGATCTTCAACACTGCCAGATTTTACTGAACTCGCACAATTACAGACAAATGAGAACGAGGCAGAATTACTTCGTAATGTCGATGATGTTGTAGCCGGGTTAGAAGTCTATAGTAAAGAAGACAGAAGACTAATGCTTGAATGTCTCGACATAATAGTCGGTGGACAAGTCCTAGACCTCAAGAGGTTTGGAACTGCCAACGAAGGAGGTACGATTTGTGCGTTAACTTCAGACGAGGAGATGGACGACTATGCGTTCCGTGTTGCAGGGTCAGTAGGAGTTTTTTGGAGTAAAATGTCTCTTGAGCACTTAATCACATTACCAGCTGAAAAAGAAAAAGATTTCATCGAAAAAGGAATACGATTCGGAAAAGCCCTTCAAATGATCAACATTTTGCGAGACATACCTGAAGACTTGCGTTTTGGTCGATGCTATATTCCTGAAGAATCCCTGGAAAGATACAAACTCAAGCCAGATGATTTGATGGATGATAAAAACATCGATTCTTTTAGGCCATTATATGATGAATATCTAGACTTGACAAATGAACATCTAAACGCTGCTGTAGATTACATCGCCATGTTACCAGAAAAGCAATTCCGACTGAAAGCGTCTTGTATGCTCCCAGTATTAATAGGTCAGAGAACTGTAACTTTATTGCGAACAGGTAATATTCTAAATTCAGAAGAACGGATTAAAGTTACTAGAGACGAAATTAAATCATACGCTAGAAAATTACTACGTGCTTTGATTATCCCGGGAGGAGTACGCCGGCTTCTCAAGAAAAATAAGGATAGTTGAATCTCAATACCCCTAGTAACAAAACCCCACTATGCCTACTAGTAACTTAAGTAAATTACTGCTAACATAAATAATATCGAATATGAATTACGATTAAGAAAACGCAGAAAAAACCACAGTATTTAATTTACAAATGATATTAACCGCTCAGAAAAGGAAGTACTAAGCATTTCTATGACTCTTTGTGGGTGATTAATTGATGAGATTTTAATCGCCCGTAGGGCGTATAGGCAAAATACCCTCACACTCATAAGTGATGAATAAAACAGTTGGAATGAGCGACATGCTGGAACGCCGCAAACCACTCGACTTGCTATTCCCCCTAAAGGGAGGAGCATCGAACGAGGTTGGAGTTCGTAAAGAAGGCATGACTGCGGCTCAGAGATTACGAGCAGCAGTCAATCTTACCGCTGATGCAGTAAAGGCGGTTAGCCTGACTGCAATGGAAGCACTCAGAGAAGGGGCTGCATTCATTGGTATAGTTGGAGAACAAGATGAATTGATCGATCCTTTCCAGCATCTTGATGCACCGATTTGGGCTCGTGACCCACCGGTTGAGTTACTTCGACTTGCATATTCTTACTGCGAAGAATTGACAATGAGAGAAGCCGGAAATTTCTATCATTCCTTCAAGTACCTTCCAGAAGAGCAACGTTCGGCAATGTGTGCTGTATATGCATTCTGTCGCAGAGCAGACGATATCGCAGATGGTGACTGGCAAGATCGATTCCCTGGTTCACAAGGAGAGATGGACCCTGAAGCAGTGGCATATCGACTAGAACTTGAAAGTCTTCAAAACAAAGACACAATCTTGCAAGAAGATTTGTATCTAGAAAAAATCACACAACTATTCTTCTTCAGGAAAAAACTCTCGACTTGCTATTCACAAACAAGTAGTACAGACCCTGTATTCCTCGCCCTGAAAGATACCGTCAAGCGCTACAATATTCCTCGAAGTGTGTTTGATGATCTTATCACTGGCATGGAAGATGATCTTTACAACAACCGTTACCGTACATTTGATGAATTATACATCTATTGTTACCGTGTAGCATCAGTTGTTGGATTGATGTGCATCGAGATTTACGGTTACGATGACCCTAGAGCGAAGAAATTCGCAGAATCATGGGGTATTTTCATGCAATTAACAAATGTCCTTCGAGATGTTGGAGAAGACATTCAAAGGAACCGAGTATACTTACCACTCAACGAATTAGAGGCAAATGGCATCAATGAGTCTGAACTCAATGGAGATGTAGTTCTAAACAAGACTTGGGAACCATATATCCACCACTATGCAAAGAGAGCTAGAACCTACTTAGAAGAAGCTAAACAATTACTTCCTCTTCTCCCAAGACGCACAAGATATTCACCGGCTGCAATGATTGCATTTTATGATAAAATCTTGAAGCAGATTGAGCGGCAACAAGGAGATGTATTCACTAGGAGAGTGAAACTTAACAAATTCCAGAAACTAACCCTTGCAGCAGCAGTTTATCTTCGTCACAGATTCATACCAGGTTGGCTAAACCCGGTATGGACTGGATTATCAAAAATAGGGATTCTACCTGATGTCTGAGGAGGGATAAGGATGGAGGAACCATCCAATCGTCGATTGGTTATTTTGACCGTTATTGGTTTTACAATAGCGATATCCGAGCCTGTTGTACTTCTAGCATTAGGAGATGACTTGGCTGGAGCATTCTGGCCAATGGCTATTCGCTCTTTGGAGTGGACGATGTTTCTAAGAGAATGGAGAACCGGCGTTTTTGCATTTTTGTTAGTGCTAACACCAACTGTATTTGTCAGATGTAACAACTCCGGCTCTTGGGAGAAGGTAATTGCGTGTTTGCTATTAGGACTCTTTACTGGACTAACTGTGATTTTCTCATTGTTGAACATGGCATATCTAAGAGATGCATTTATTCTGTTACCAACAACATATGGTTTCATAATTCTTTTTTCTGTCCTAATAATTGGAGGACTACCCAATAATCCATTCAATGGACAAAATAAAAAACTCAATCGCTCAATTCACATTTGCTTAGTTCTATGTTCAGTATGGCTGATAGGACCTGGTATTTCTGCAATGGCCGGCTTATGCCCTTCGCCGCCAGAATTACAAATGGAAAACGGCCAATACTCGGTAAAAACAACAGCTCACCCATACCCTATGCCTGAAGAAGTCGCTAGTATACAAGGCGATTATGAAGAGGATGTTACCTTTTCAGTATATATTTCATTACCAGAACAGTATGAGATGGAAATGCCACTAGCAATTATTATTCACGGATTTGCAAATCCACATTTCGATACATACGAAGATTGGATTAACGAACTTGCTTCTCGTGGAATGGCAGTGGCTTTCATTCAATATCCATCTGATGTCATGCCGCCTGGCTATGACACTTATGATTTACATGAAGAAGCAGGTATGTCAAATCACCCATACCATAACCCAAGGGCTGTGGCGATAGATGCAGCGTTAGAATTTATGATAACTTTACTTCCTCCAGATGTTAACAAAAGTCATTTGATGATCGGAGGTCATAGTTTGGGAGCAGGATACGCTTTACTTGCTTTAGACTGGGCATTGGAAAGAGGATGGGGTGATGAATCACTATTCGTGGACCTAGAAACCCCATATGCAAGACCTGTGCAAGATCATTTACAGATTAACACCAGTGGGATTCCAACTAATTTCATGGCCCACGTAGTGATTAGTGAAGATGATATGAGCGTGAATGATTGCTTCGGAGTTTACCATCAATCCCTCCTTGGACCTAAGGCCTTATTCATTGAAGTTTCAAGTGATAGGCATGGATTCCCAAGATTGGTTGCTAGTCATTACCTACCCGCTGCAGAAACCCATGATACACTTGCAGATTGGGGGATGTATCGTAGAGTAGCAGCACAAGCTGACTGGCTAGTTGCAAGAAATACGGGCGATGAAATTGCGGCTTCAGATGCTCAAAGCAAACTAGTTGATTCGCCAGAATTACGCTACATGGGAGAATGGTCTGATGGCCAGCCTGTGAACGAACTAGGAATCTGGGATGATGCTCTAAACAGCACTGAATTTGAGCACTGCAAGACTTGGTCTGGTCCTGATTAAGACTGACTTGTGAACGCTTGGATACCTGTAATGTATCTTCCAATTATTAAATTGTGAATATCATGTGTACCTTCGTAAGTCTTAACCGACTCAAGGTTCGCCATATGCCTCATAACTGGATACTCGTCTAGTATTCCGTTTGCTCCATGAATATCTCTGGCAACTCTAGCGATTTCAAGAGCGATGTCGACATTGTTCATCTTCGCAAGACTAATCTGTTCATTGAACCATGTACCCTCGTCTTTCTTTCTTCCAAGGTGGTAGGCAAGTAATTGCCCTTTGGTAATTTCACGAAGCATCCAAGCCAATTTGTTTTGAACTAATTGATAAGATGCTATAGGTACACCGAATTGGATTCTGGATAGAGAGTATGTTTTAGCAGAATGGAAACATGCCATTGCTGAGCCTAGAGCGCCCCATGAGATTCCAAACCTAGCATTGTTTAAGCAAGAGAATGGGCCTCGAAGACCCTTCACATCAGGTAACATTCGGTTTTTAGGAATCTTACAGTCTTGGAATACTAATTCACTGGTGACACTCGCTTTCAAAGAGTGCTTACCCTTCATCTCAGGAGCTGTAAATCCGACATCGTCCTTCTCAACAATGAATCCACGTATTACACCGTCGAGTTTTGCCCAGACTACCGCCACGTCAGCGATAGTACCGTTAGTAATCCACATTTTTGCACCATTTAGCAAATAGTGGTCGCCCATATCTTCGGCCTTTGTAATCATATCACCTGGATTGGAGCCATAATCTGGCTCGGTTAAACCGAAACATCCGATCCACTCGCCAGTAGCAAGTTTAGGAAGGTAGTATTCCTTTTGTTCTTCACTACCAAAGTCCCAGATTGGGTACATGGCTAGGGAACCTTGAACACTAGCAAATGAACGAAGACCTGAGTCTCCTCTCTCTAATTCTTGACAGATTAATCCGTAAGCGACATACGATAGTCCAGGGCAGCCGTAGCCTTTCAGTGGAGCGCCTAGAACTCCCATTTCCCCAAGAGCGACTCTCCATTCATCTAGGAATACGCCATCTTCACAAGCCTTTTCGATTTTGGGAAGTACTGCTTCATCCACCCATTCACGCACCATATCACGAATCATGACTTCTTCTTCTGTCAAAAGTGATTCGATGTCGAAGAAGTCTAGACCTTCATATGGCTCCATGTTCCATGTGCGGTAGCACGGACTTCATGAAGGTTCGGTGGTAATTATTCACCTTTTTTTGCCACGGCCCACTAACTTTGCATATTTTCTTTGGAGCCAAGGACTATTCCAATAAATCAAACCAATGAATACTCCAGGTACACATAATGCTACTAAAACTAGTAAAAACATAGGGACGTCGCCACCATCAGCCTCACTTGAAGGTACAAATGAGACGATTCTCCCTTGACCTGTAATCAAAAAGCCATCATTCTCCGACTTTTCCCACGCCATAGCATATCTATCGCCACTCAGTAGAATGTCTACATCTGAAGCATTTTCATTTGAAAACATAAGGAATGCCTCTTCTGTATACTGATTCCATCTAACTAAACCTAGAGGACCTAATGCAATAAGAGAAGATGATTCGGCTGCAGAATGGTCTCCAATCGAATCCCCATCTAATTGACCTAGAATGATTACCTCTCCGAGAGTAGATTTTGATGTGTCGATTGTATCGATGTTAATTGGTGCTGTTTTCTTACCACTAGCAAAGCCAGTGCAAGAATTCATTGTCGGATCTTCACAACCAACACCCACCCATGTATGGAAGCGAGAATTTGTGATCCAAGTAACTTCATCACTTTGGTCTATTACAGCAAGACCATCGTTAAGAGAAGCAGCAATACAGATATTTTCATTCTTCATGCAGGAGATATCTGTAATTCTTGAAGTCGCTTCATTATTGATCATAACGAAGTTGTCTGCGTAATATTTCCAAATTTGACCATCATCTGTACCCATGTAAGCGACTGATGAGCCGGGAGTAAATTGTATGGAGTTGATATCTTTGGCAGAAATCGAAGATGATCCTTCAGCCTCCCCTAATGCATGATTAGTTGAATTATATCTTAGAACAGTACCTCCGTCTCCCACAATCATAGCACTTTTACCGGCTGGATGCCAAGAAGCAGAATTGAGATTGTTCGTTGTTTCATTCTCCAAACGAATATCTTTAGATTCATCACCTGCATCTTGAGCGGAGATTACATGGGCATATCCGTCTTCTCCGAATATTAGTACAGTCAATCTGTTTGGAGAAACAGCCCCTCCGTTTATTCCTAAATCCACATCTGCTAATCTTCTCTCGATTGTCAGATCGACAGTGGCCTCAGGTGATGCTCCGACAAGCGGCATCAGCATCACGAGACAAAGCAATACAGCCACTCTGCGCATACCACGGGGAGTGTGTATCTACCAAAAAGGCCCCGCCCTAACTACCCTTGTCAAAGGTAGCCCTTATTTCCCCCATGGGTGTGGCCGGGGCATGGAGAGATTCGAAGTTAAGCGTGGATTGATAAAATCAATGGGTGGCAATGCTGGACTTGCTAAGTTAGCAACTGAGTATTTTGATGATGTAGAAGTCAATGCTGAAGGAGTATTTACTGCTTCTTTTGCTATTCTTGAATCTGTCAAAGCAGAATACACCGAAGATGGTAAACTCCTGGTTGATGTAGTTCAAATGAAGGGTAATGAACTTTCAGATTTCCTTTCTGGAGACGGTGGTAGAGAAAAAGCAATGCAATCAAGATCAAGATGGTCTACATTCCTCGACAACGCCACCGGATATTCTCCAAAACAACGTGGAGATAAGGCGAAAGAAGGTGCTAAGAAGATCTCCAAATCCAAATCTGCAATTTCGATGGCAAAGAAATTCATGAATATCAGTACGTCTGTAACACCTGAAAAGAAAGCCCAAGCCGAAGAACTAATGGCTGAAATTCAACAGAAGTTAGACGAAGGAAACGGTACTCGTGCCCTATCTCTTTCTGAGAAACTAAACAAATTATTCAACTGAGGTGAAATGGATGGATAATCTCATTGAGCGAAGCCCTAGAGTGGCTGAACTCGATGAAAACTCCTTGTCTCGCCTGAAAATGATGATTGATGATGTTGATGAAGCAGTAGGAATCGACCACCTAGTCAATTGTTTGGCAGATGGAACCTCTGCTGGTGGCGATGGAGTAATTCGTTGCTATGTGGGTTTTGAGCCATCTGGAAAAGCACATATCGGTTGGAAAGTACTTTCATTACAACTTAAGAGAATGTTAGATGCTAAAACAAATGTACTGATTTTTCTAGCTGACTGGCACGCTTGGGTAAACGATAAATTCGGCGGAGAAATGGACGACATCCAAACTACTGCACGGTATATGGAAGAAACATTCAGAGCATTGCTAGGTAATCCCCCGGAAGGTGATGGACCTGGTGAATTGAGGTTTGTATGGGCTTCTAGCATCATGGAATCGGGAGAATACTGGGCTCGAGTTTTACGATGTTCGAAAAATATGAGCTTGGCAAGAGTCCGTCGTACGTTCTCGATAATGGGCAGAGACGAAGATTCTTCAGATGGTGATTTGTCTAAATTCTATTACCCTGCGCTACAAGCTGCAGACATATTTGAGATGAATATCGACATCGCTATTGGCGGAATGGACCAGAGAAAGGCACACATGTACATGCGTGATGTTGCAGACAGGTGGGGATGGTACAAAGCAACCTGCCTACACACTCCGATTATTTCAGGACTGAAAAGTTCTGGTTCTAGGATGGAATCATTCGACCACAAAATGAGTAAGTCAGACCCTAATGGTTCAATCTTACTTCACGACGATGAAGTTAAATTATCAAAGAAAATGCGTAAAGCATACCTTGATCCTGAACAACCAGATTCTCCAGTTTATGAACTGATAGAACACATTATTTTACCGGAATTTGGCGAAGTGATAGTCACTCCTAAACCCGAGTTCGGAGAACCTTCTACTTGGACCAACCTTGAGTCATTCAAAGCGGCAGTAAGTGATGGCACCCTACACCCGTTCGATGCCAAAATGGGTGTTGCAGCAGGTATCTCACGTGGACTATCTGCTGTTGCAGAGCATTTTGAATCAAATCCTGCAACGCTCGAATCTGTGAATCAATTAACGAGATAATTAGACAAGGTTCATGAACGGGTTTTGGGTGGCACATCCAACCCCCTGAGGGGTTAGGTGAATCTCATGTCAAAAATCGTGGTACTAGTCAAGCGTGTTCCTGATACCAATGCAAGAATAGTTGTCAACGGAGACCGAGTTGACCTTTCCGCAGTAAAATGGGTAATCAGTCCTTATGATGAATTTGCTATCGAAATTGCACTAAAACACAAGGAAGCTACCGGCGGAAGCGTAACGGCCCTAACTCTAGGTGGGCCAGAAGCCGATAAAGTACTGAAAGATGCTAAAGCAATTGGTGTAGATGAAATCGTTAGAGTTTGGAATGATTCATGGTCTGAAATGGATTCTAATGCTATTCAATCTGCTCTAGCCCAAGCAATTACTGACTTGGGGGCTGAAGTCGTTTACTGCGGTAAAACTGCAGCAGATACTGGCGCTGGTTCAACTGGACCAGGAGTTGCAGAACGCCTTGGATGGCCTAGTGTTTCTAATATTACAGAAGCATCGTTTGAAGGAGGAATTACCGTTATTGCTCCAGTAGAAAATGGTGCTGCTAGAATCTCAGTCTCCGGAAGCGCAGTTATTTCTTGTGACAAAGGTGATTTGAAAGTCCGAAAGCCAAATGTCAAAGGAATTATGATGGCCAAAAGAGCACAAGTAAGCGTCGTAAGTGCTGAGGCTCCATCATCCACAGTATCGATCCTATCACAAACTCCACCTCCAGCAAAGCCTGCTGGAAAGAAGTATGAAGGCGGTGCTTCAGCCGAAGAAGTTGCTAGGTTACTACGCGATGAAGCAAACGTAATTTGAGGTGAATAAAATGTCAGAAAGTATAATTATCGCAGAAACCAATAAGGGAACAATTGCACAAGTAACAGCAGAATTAGTCAGTGCCGCTATTGCACTGGGAACATCACCTACAGTAGTCGTGCCATGTGTTGACCCTGCAGTCGCAAGTGATGCAGGATATGATGGCGTATCTCGCACTATTGCAGTTAAGGGCTCATGTTTTGAAAATTACGATGCGGCATCATGGGCAGCAGCTATCGATGCTGCAGCACCTGCTGGAATCATAATTACAGCAGCAACTCCACAATCAAAGGACTTAGCAGCACGTATTGCTGCAAGACGGGGTATATCCGTTGTTCAGGATGTTGTATCAATAGATGGCATGAACCTCACAAGCCCGATCTATTCAGGCAAGGCTATGCAAACTGTATCTCTTTCAGGAGATGCATCAATATCTGTTCGCGCTAATATCTTCCCTGCTGCTGCTTCTACATCCGCTAATGTATCGGTCGTCGACCAATCTGGAGATGTATTAACTGCCGTACAGGAAATTATTGCTCGCGCATCTGCAAGACTGGATGTAAGCGAAGCGAACATCATAATTTCAGGGGGAAGAGGCATGGGTAGTCCAGATAACTTCTCTCACCTAGAGAAACTTGCAGATGTACTAGGTGCCGCTGTTGGAGCATCCAGGGCTGCAGTTGATACATGGGAAGACATACCACACTCGATGCAAGTTGGACAAACCGGTAAGACTGTAAATCCAAATCTATACATTGCAGTTGGCATTTCAGGTGCTATTCAGCACCTTGCAGGAATGCGATCTTCGAAGTACATCGTTGCTGTAAACAAAGATGCAGATGCACCAATCTTCGCACACGCTGATTATGGAATTGTAGCGACTTGGGAAGAGACCCTACCGGTTCTAGAATCTGCATTGTCATCTATGATGTCTTGATTACAACCAAGCACCACGGCCTCTGTATCCATCGTTTAGGAACGGATTCGACTGTTTCTCATCTTCTATTGTTGTTAGTGGTCCGTGACCTGGATGCACGATAGTATCACCAGACAATGGCCAAAGCCTCTGGCGAATCATAGTTAGGAGTAAATCGAGGTCTCCGCCAGAATCTGGAAGATCGGTTCTACCAATCGAACCTTGGAATAAGGTATCTCCTGCGAATAAGTGGTCGGGACCATCGTCTACCATCAAACGGAGGCAACATCCCCCAAGAGTATGACCTGGAGTATGAATAATCTCAAATTTCATTTGCCCAAATTCATGAATGTCTCCATGTTTCCAAGTATTTTCTGCAACAGCAGGTTCCGGAAGAGGAAAACCCCACCTTCGACCTGACTCTTGGGCTAAACTCTGTAGATAGAAATCGTCTTCATGGAGCCACCATTCCAATCCATAGTGCTCTTTTAGGTAAGGAATGTGTCCACTGTGGTCGAAATGTGCATGAGTGTTGATTAAAGCTACTACCTTGCGAACACCACTATACTCTCCGATTTGATAGTCTGGTTCACCGATTCCAGAATCAATCCATTGTATTAGCCTTTGATAATCCCCTCCACCATCGATAATGATAGTATTACCATTCTCCGTATTAGTGACTATGCTGCATCTTTGCTGTAATGCAGTTACAAAGAAGTGACTAATGTTTGGAGAGGAGGTCATGTCACTCAATCCTTACATCTATAGAGTCTGAAGACCAGCGTCCATCACTATCCTTGATTCGTAGTTCTAAGCGGTGGCTTCCACGATTCAATTTCACCCTAATGATTGGTGAGTCTGCAACTTCTTTGCCACTGTCATCAACCCATGACCAGGTAACAATTCTGTCTTGGGGATCTCTAGTCCCGCTACCATCTAGGGTTACAATTGCAGTTCCATCATCCTTAGCAACCACACTTTGGTCGCCACCAGCATCAGGGGAAGGTGCAATAATCTCTTCTGCATCCAAAGATAATGCAAACATCAAGTCATCCTCATCCTCTTTCATCTCTTCCTGAACTATTTCATCATTCAAAGCATCGAGAAGTCCTGACTGGTCATCTAACTCGGATTGTGAAATTCCAGCCAAATCTTCAATCGACTCTTCACTACCATAGATATCTTCAGCTTTTATCTCAATAACTGGAGCATCTCCCCAGTCATCAATTGCTGTGTCCTCTTCAATCAAGGCTACAGGTTCGGATAATGAATCGATTACTACTACTGGTTCTGAATCTGTGTAATCGTTTTGGTCACTACCTGCAATCAAAACACAATCCCCTTCTTGATTTACAGATAGATATTCGACCATACCTTGAGTCTCGACAGACCAATCCGAACCTTGTCCAGATATCCGATGTAAGTGGAACCAAGAACCAACTAGAGAATGGTCACCTCTGTCGATTAATAGATGTGCAGGATGATGTAATTCAAAGACGACTTCACCCTCAAACATCACCCCACCCATGTCAAGACCCATCCATTTACCATCTATTGCAACTACTCTGCGATTAACGTCAATTCTGTTGTCAAGAGCGCCATCATTCCAATATTCGACCTCGAGGGCTTCTTCTTCACCAGGAACTAGTCCATGACCCTCACGGGCAACAACCAATCGTTCTTGATTCCAACCGATAGCGGTTATCCTCTCACCCACGTCGCCCCTCATAGGCCTCTCCCAGAGCCTTAGCCCATCAAGTGAGTAAGTGTAGACTTGTCCAGACTCAGTTGCTATTGCAATTTGTTTTCCAATCTTTACAAATAAGACTGAATTGGCATCTAGCATTATGCTATCACCCTTGGAGTTGACTAAATGTGCACGTCCCATCCCATCTGTAACAACTGCAAAATTATCATTTCCAGTTACAGATTCGACTCCAGTTGCATGTTCTTCGAAGTTGAACTGCTCTCCATCTCGATATGTGTACAAGCCATCACTAGAACCAACTATTACATCTCCGAAAGGAAACTCGTATATTCCTGTAACAGATTCCAATTCAAATTCATCAGAATCTATGACTAACCTGCCATCTACTTGGCCAAATGACACGGACTTTCCACTTGAAACAGCTGTAACTCTGGCTGTCGAAGCGAGCCTACTAGAGATCGGTACGGTTAGCGCCATGTATCAGTCAGCAAAGCCATCATTCATGATACCCATGCTTTCAAGTTCGGCATACATTGGTGCAAATGTGGCATCCTGATATGTTTGGATAGATGTTCTATTTCTTGATCAGTCCAACCACATAATGGCTCTAAAGTAGAAATCGGTACTGTCTTAACATCTGATTCATTTTTCTTAACTAGAGACTCACCCACAGATACTGACACCCCAATAACCCCCCAAGGGTGACGTAATTTCTTCTTACCATCTTGGTCTTGCACGACCGAATGTTTGCCAAGATAAGGGTCCCATAGCCTTAGGATATCCAATAACTCTTCATCACTGCCTTCAACTGGAATTATGCGAGAACCTCTGCG